>Ga0335077_10000252_pt1 | contig 57256 bp, 55 predicted proteins | sample Lox_Sample_31_FD_207151 | JGI IMG/M metagenome (GOLD analysis project Ga0335077, IMG submission 207151) | Soil microbial communities from Loxahatchee National Wildlife Refuge, Florida, United States - Lox_Sample_3.1 | ecosystem: Environmental > Terrestrial > Soil > Wetlands | place: USA... | reverse complement strand
GGACCGGGCGAGATCCTCGGGACTGGCGCGGTCGGCGAGCGTATCCATCTCGCGCGATTTCGACATGTCCCAGTTCTGGCAGAAGGCGCACGCCAGGTTGCATCCGGCCGTGCCGAAGGACAGCACGCTGGTACCCGGCAGAAAGTGATTGAGGGGCTTCTTCTCGATGGGATCGACGCAGAAGCCACTGGACCGGCCGTAGCTGAAGAGCTTGATGCGCCCGTCTTCCGCGCCACGCACGAAGCACAGCCCGCGCTGCCCGTCATGCATCTTGCAGGCACGCGGACACACGTCGCACTGCACGCGGCCGCTTTCGAGCCTGTGCCAGTAGCGGGTGTCGATGACCGAATCGTCGGTTGATCCCGGCGCGCGGATCTGTGGCACATCCATAAAGTAATTATGCGCCGCAGCAGCGGCAAGGGCTGTATCGCCCCTGCGGTATGTGGTGGCCCCGGAGCCCGGATTCAAGGCTGCAAACACCTCGCAGATGACGGCCCGATGCCGAGCCTTCGACCCGCGCCAGCGGCCGTCGCCGACATCGTCGAGGAGCTGCGCCGCGACGGCTGGCCGCCTGACCACCGCTTACCCGATTCCGCGGCCGAGCCGTCTTAATCCCTGAGGCCACCGTTCTCCTGCTGTTGGCAGCAGGGATCGGGGCCGACAGGCATTAGCCAACGGCTGACTAACACAACCGCGGAGGATTTATGCGGAGGCAGATATTGGTGATGGCAACGTTCGGTGCGTGTGCAGCGCTCGCCGGCTGCGCAACCATCGTGCACGGCGGGCCCAGGTCGATTTCCGTGGCCTCGAGCCCGAGCGGTGCCAAGGTGTCGATTTACGATCGCTCAAATGCGCTGGTGCAGACCAGCACCACGCCGTTCGTCGCGCGGCTGAATCCGAAGTACAAGTATTTCCAGGGACAGACCTATCGGCTGGTGTTCGAGCTGCCGGGTCATGCGACCGCTGAGGCGAAACTCAACGCATCGCTGAGCGGCTGGTACTTCGGCAACATCGTCTTCGGAGGTCTGGTCGGCATGCTGATCGTCGATCCGCTGACCGGAGCGATGTACAACCTGACTCCGGAGAAGATCGAGCAGCCCCTGAGTGCGGGCCAGGCGCAGATCATTCGCGAGCGCAAAGGACTGCTGGTGGTGCTGACATCTCAGACCACGGCGAACGAGCGCGAGCAGATGACGCGCGTGAACTGACAGGCCGGGCTGCTGAGTGAGCGCGCCGCCATCGTCACGATGACGATGGCGGCGGCTTCTCTACGGTGCGCCTGAGTCAGAACCGCCAGGTTCCCGCCAACCCCACGGTCCGCGGCCTGAAGGTTGTGGCGTAGTACAGGTTGTTGGCGTCGGCCCCCTTGTTGCGCTTCAGGAGCGTCGGTTGCGAGTCGAAGGCGTTGTTGAGGTAGATCGCGATATCGAAGCTCGCGGGCTCGTCCGCAGCGCAATGGCACAGCGCCGGCAACGGATTGGGCGCGCGCACGCTCAGTATGGCGCGCAGGTTGACCAGGTTGGTGGCTGGATCTCCCGCGAGACCGGGCGCGTAGTTCGGGATGAAGCCTACAGGGTGGACAATCCCGGTGTAGAAAGGCCCGGGGTTGTGGCTGTGAAAGGCGTCCTCGGCCCGCAGCGTCGCCTGCAAGCCATCGCGCAGCGTGAGGCTCTTCTCCAGCGACCCGAGCACCTGCCAGGGGGAGACGACGAGCGGTGGCGTGCCGAGCGCATCCCCCTCATTCACGATCACCTGGCCGTCGAAGCTCTCGGTGGCGGCGTAGTAGGCATCGGTGTACGCGACTTCGAACCGCAGCAGCAGGTCCCCGGCCTTGCCGACTGCCCGCAGGTTGAAGCCCCGGCTCACCGCCGGTCCCGGTATGTGATTGACCAGGCAATTGGTGGTGAAGGTCGGTCCATTGTTCCAGCGCTCCTCGAACACGGAAGTCTCCACGGCCAGGCCCTCGAGGAGCGACAGGCTCGACCCGAGCTCGTAGTTCCACAGGCTGTCGCTCGGGTAGGGCTGGAGATCCTCGAAGCAGGTAGGAAGCGCCGCATCGACGCCCGCCGGGGCGTAACCCCTGGCCACGAGCAGGTAGTAGCGATCGTGAGCATCGGACTGGTAGGTCAGGAACATTTTCGGCGCCACGATCGTCTCCCCGGCACTCGCGTGCAGCGGCGGTGACGGCGGCGTGATGCCGTAAACGGACAGCTCGGTCTGCGCCGACTCGTCCTCCGCAGAGTCGTATTTCTCGTGCTCGACGCGCAGCCCGGCACCGAGTGTGAAGTGCCGGGAAAACCGCTTCGATACTTGCGCGAATCCGGCGAGCCGCGTCGCGAGCGTATGGGTGGCGTTCTCGGCATCGAGCGGGGCGCCGCCGAACAGCGGAATGCTCGCGCCCGTCACCTGGTAGCCCTCGGTATCGCGGATCTTGTAGTAGGAGGCGCCCCAGGTCAGGTCGGGCCGGGTGAACCGCAGCTCCTGCGACAGGACGCTCTGGCGCAGCGCGGTCACGGTCGTCACGGCGTTGGCATAGCTGACGGGATAGGCGCATCCGAGGCGATTGCCCCAGCCCGTGCAGGGGGGACCCGCAGGGGGAGCGCTCCATTTCACCGACTCGGTATCGTCCACCACCAGATCCCCGCTGCGGTGATAGTAGGAAGTGTGGCTGTCGAGCTGCCCAAGCGGAGTCTCACCGAGGATTCTCAGCGAGCCGACGTGGTAGCGGTCGTTGAACGGCTGTTGTACCAGGCTGCCGTTCTCGAGTATTCCCGCCCCGGGGTCCGACAGATAGGTAAAGAACGATGGCGAATCGTGCGCGCTGCTGGAGACGTAGTTGATCGAAGGAGAGATCTTCCAGGATGGGTTCGGCGCATAGGTCAACACGCCGCGCACGCTCTGGCTCGTGTCGCGATTGGCGTTGGGGTCCACAATCGTATCGGTGAACGGATTGACCCGGTCGACGTACCCGCCGTCTGAGCGGCGCCAGGCGCTGAAACGAAAACCGAGGACACCGGCCACCAGCGGCCCTCCGGCAGCCGCTCCTGCCTCGTAGCTGGGCTCACCCCGCTCGGTAGTCGCCAGCTCGGCGTGGGCCTGCGCGGTGTAGGCAGTAAGACTCGGCTGATTGGGCTCGAATCGCACCGCGCCGCCCTGCGTGTCGGCGCCGAGCAGCGTCCCCTGGGGGCCGCGCAGCACCTCGACGCTGCTCAGGTCGAAGCTCGGCGGCAGCGCGCGCCCAAAGGTGTTGCTGCGCGCGGACGGCAGGGGAATGTCGTCGAAGAAGACACCCGTGGCGCTGCCGTGCCGGTCCGTGACCCCGCGGATGATGATGTCGGTGTAAACGCCGCTGCCGACGCTGGAGAAAAAGTCGAAGGCCACGCCCGGTGTGCGTGCGCCGATATCGGCAATGCCCTTGATGCCGGCAAGCTGCATCTCCTCATCGGACAACGTCGCCAGATCGATCGGCGGGTCCTTGACCCGCTTATCCCAGCGTGAGCTCGTGACCAGGATCTCGGGTACGGGTGGCTCCGGCGGCGGGGTCGGCGGCGGGGGCGCCCCGCCCTCACTCTGCGCGTAGACCCGTATCGAGCCCTCGGTCAGACGCTCGAACGTCAAGCCGGTGTCCCGCAGTAGCTGCTCCAGCGCCTTCTCGAGCGGCAGGCCCGAGGGCGCTCCCGGCGAGGGCAGCATGGCCATCTCCGGCGGCCAGCTCACCGAGAGCCCGGTGCTTTCGTTGAAGGCTCTGAGCGCCGCGCCGAGATTCTGCGGCGCGATGTCACTGCTCAACGTCGCGCTCGCCGGTGCGCCGATGACCGGCGCTGCCGCGAGCACCCATGCGAGCGCCCACGGACACGCGCTACGCAGCAGGAGCGCGCGCATCTAGCGCTTGAACACCCGGATGCGGGTGGGCGTGACTTCCACGCCGACACCCTTGAGACTGCGCAGGAAGGCAACGAAGGACTCGGTGTCGTCCACGTTGAACACGCCGCTCACCGGGAGCGTGCCCACCTCCGGGCTTTCGATCACGACGGGCACCGGGCTGTAGCGGCTGAACTCCCCCGCCACGGCCGATAGCGCCTCGTTCTCAAACGCGATCTGGCGATGCAGCCATGCCATCACGCGATGGATATCCACCTGCGAGGGCGCCGACACCAGGCCGCGCACCACCCGTACCTGCTGGGCGGCTGAAACATCCACGGAGTTGGTACTAACCGTTGCCGGCTGGTCGCCGGCTCCCGAAGGCCCCACCGAGACGCGGCCCTCGACCACGGTCACCAGCGTGACGTCGCCCTGCAGGTAGACGTCGAACTGAGTCCCGACCGCGACGACCTGCGCCGAGCCGGCGGTCACGCGGAACGGGCGCGCGGGATCGTGGGCGACCGTGAACACGGCCTGACCGCGCTCGATCTCGACCTGGCGCAGCCCGCGCTCGTAACGGACGGTCACGGCGGAGTCGGTGTCGAGACGCAGCAGCGAGCCATCCGCCAGCGACTGCGTGAGTTGCTGGCCGTGGCCCGTCAGATAGTGCTGGCTGGGAACCTGCGCGGTCTGCGGCGGGTGGCGCTCGGCACGGCCCCAGAACATCAGGACGGCCACGCACGCGAGGCCCGCGGCGGCCGCGGCGTACAGCCAGGGGCGTGGCAGAAACGCCGCGGGCGCGGCACGCCGGCGCGCACCGATCGGAGGCGCGCTCCCAGCCTCCTCGGACCGGACCGCCTCGAGCAGTGCCTCGACGGAGGGAGGCCTGCCCGAGGCGTGCTGCAGGCGACGAGCGAGGCGCAGCAGCGTCAGATACTCCTGCTCGTGCCGCGGTGAGCGTCGCAGCCACTCGCCGAATGCCGCCTTCTGCTCGGCATCGAGCGGCTCGCGATTGGCCACGAACCAATCGGCCGCCTGCGCGGCAATCGTGTCCTGCTCCCGATCTCTATTCGCACCTATCGTCATGGCGGCTCCAGGCGCTTCCTGCAATGCTGCATCACCTTGCTCAGGTCCTTCTTCACCGTTTCCTTGGAGACCTCGAGCTGCCGCGCAATCTCCTCGTAGCTCATGCCATGCGCGTGCTGCAGCCAAAAAGCCGCGCGCCAGCGGGCGGGCAGCTCGGCCAGCACCTCGTCCAGCCGGATCGCGCTCTGCGCCTGATCGATTTGCTCGGCAAAGCTCGGGTCATGCGCCAGCTCGGGCTCGAGCACCGGATCGCTGATATCCAGCGTACCCCGCGCGCGGTGCTGTCTGGCGAAATGCTCCGAGGCCAGTCGGGCCGCGACCGTGAACATGTAGGCCCTCGGGTCGAGAATGCCAGCCACGTCTTTGATCTGCAGCATGCGGACGTACGTTTCCTGAGCGAGCTCGATGGCATCCGCGTGGCTTCCGGTGCGCCGATACAGGAACGCCTCCAGCGCGCTGCCATGCTCCAGGAAAAGCCGCTCCACGAAGGACCGGGCGTCGCCTTCCATCAGCACGGCCGCCGGCAAGGAAACGGCGAGCTCCTACGATATAAGGAGCGCCCGGTCAGGAATTCGGGTATGCGCCCGGCCCGCCCGAGCCTCCACCGGCGCCCCGGACACGGCAGCCTGCTCGCTGCGGCGCAGCGCTCAGCCAAGCGGACAGCCCCCCCGCGCTATTGATTGCGCTCATCGGATTATGTGCCGCCGGTCTTAGCGACGCCACCACCGGTCCAGTCCACGCCCTCGGGCCGTCACTACACCAACACCAACACCGTGGTACCCGTTTCGAAGCCGCAGGGGCTCTTACAACTACGGGTGACAGCTGCGCAAAGGTTCGGTCATGTCGGGGGATCTGACCTTTGGGATCGCCTACGCGCAGCCGGCGGCGGAACCGTGTAAGTCAACAAAGCAATCGGGCAGCAAGTGCGCCCCATCCACGTCGGCGACCGCTCACGGGACCCCAACTATCACGCTTGCCGCGCAACCAGCCTTACCACCAATTTTGAAGTCCGCGGACGCCGACCGTGGGACGCCGCGACAGAGTCGCCAAGCGAGTCCAGTCGCCGGCTGAGGACGCGCTCGAAGCAACGCTGGTGTAGAAACGAAAAGGCCCACCGCGGGGTGGGCCTCTCCCTTTCGTCCTGCGGATTTTCGGTCCACGCTCCAAAACCCGCTAAGTTATTGAACACTTACAAGAAACTCTCCTGCCGGTGTCCAATATTTCTGCGAGATACGGGCAGTTGAGGTCCTGATTTCCCGAGGTAGCGCCACTTAATATTGGACGCTGTGTCCCGCGCGAGATCCTGATTTTCGACGCAATGCGTCACTTGAGATTGCGCAGCACCAAACGTGCCGAACGGGATTGAGCCAAATCCTGACCCCGGCCCTTCAAGGCGCGGCGCGAGGACAGGTGGCTGAGCTAATCCTTGACCTTGTGTGGAGTCAGAGGCTAATGGTTCCGCCGATGGACGCCGGGTCGAATCGACGGCGTGCGCGGACAATTGCGCCAGGAGGCGATAGCGTTGACAGACGAAGCTGATTATCCGGTCGGCAGGCTTGTTGACCGGAGGAGAATCGGCCCCTTTGTTTTCGTGGAGCATGAATACCCCGTGCTCGCAGAGGGAACCGGCCACGCGCACCCGTGGCTGCATCTGACACTGGTCCGTCGGGGGCACTACCAGCGCGTGCTGGGCCTGCGAGCCACGGCCTACAAGGCTGGATCTGTCGCCTTCCTGCGAGCCTACGAGCCTCACACCGACTCCTACGCTCCCGGGACAAAATGCCTGCACGTCGTTATTCCCGCGGAGATGGAACGGAGGCTGACAGGTGACCTCGGTGTGCATAACAGCGCCGCCGAGATGCCGACCGGCCTCAGTGCGCGTTTTTCGATCGCGCTGCAGAGCGAATTCAGAAGTCCGGACGACTTGTCCCACCTCATCGTTGAAGCCCTGCTCGTCGATTTCGCCGGCAGATATCTCAATGTCATCCGGGACCGATCCTCTGCCCGGCCCAGATGGCTGGGTCTATTGCTGAACTTGCTGGACGACGCGTTCGAGCAGCGATGGACGTTACGCGGCATAGCCGCGGAGATGGGCGTTCATCCCGTGCACCTTTGCCGGTCGTTTTCCGAGCATTTCGGCTACACGCTCGGAGAATACATTCGCGGGCAGCGTGTACTGCGCGCCTGGCAGCTACTGGCCATCGGCGATGGTGCTCTTGCCGAAGTGGCAGCGCAGTCAGGGTTCGCAGATCAAAGCCATTTCACTCGTGAGTTCAAGAGGCAGTTCGGCATCACGCCCGGCGAATGGCGCCGCCGGTCATCGGCCGGGCTCCCGCCATGGGCGCGTCAAAATCCCCGGCGTTAATCCCGTTCAATACAGGCCAGCGCTCTTCTGGCCTCATTACGGCTGAGATTGCGCGCCCCAACCGGTGCCATGAGAGGCAAAGTCCGATGCTGCAGCGCTACTCGAGCATTACCTACAGTCTCATGCGGCTCGTCACCGGCTTCCTCTTTGCCTGTCATGGGGCGCAGAAACTGTTCGGAGTGCTCGGCCAACAGGCCGAACTCCACGATCCCGAAGGCCTTGCCGCTGGACTGATCGAGTTCTTCGGCGGCAGTTTGATTGCGCTCGGCCTGGGTGCGCCAGTCGTCGCGTTCATCGCAAGTGGCGAGATGGCGGTTGCCTACTTCAAGGCGCATGCGCCTCGCGGGTTCTGGCCAATTCTCAACCACGGAGAATTGGCAGCCTTCTACTGCTTCGTCTTCCTGTTCATCGCCTCTGCGGGGGACGGGCGTTGGAGCGTTCGGGAGCTCTGGCGCCACTTCAGACCAAAGAATTTTGGGCGCGCGGACTAGCGAAGCTCATCGCGCCTTCGGCGTCAAATGGTGGAGCCGCGGGCGCGGTCGGGGCCATCCCTCGTGAATGGGGCTTCGAACACCGCGCGGAGCATTACGCGTCGCCGGGTTGCCGCGAGCGGCAAGCGCTGCCGCTCGTCACGAGGGAGGTCGGGGGGACCGCGGTGGAGATGCACCGCCGCGAGGTCATGCGCAAAGAAGATGGCGTTCGGCTCGCCGCCTCGGAGTCGCGCCCGCAACGGTCGGTTTCGAGACGCGAAACCTAGTCGTAGAACGCCGGGAGGAGCTTAAGGGTATCCGTCTGCTCCTTGTCGTGGTTGATGAAGAACTTTGCCTTGTACGTTGCGATCATCCGCCTGATCTTTTCCATCGATGCGATGGACTCCGCCTTGTCAGTATTGAGCGACGGCACTGCGTCCTTCTCAAAGTTCTCCTCCGAGTGAGCGACGTCTCCCGACAGGATGATGAAGCCGGAGTTCTTGAGATGAACCAGCAGTGATTGGCTGCCTGGAGTATGCCCCGGGGTGAAAACCAGGGTTACGCTGCCGTCGCCGAATACATCCGTATCACCATCGATCAGCTGGAGGTGCTTCGGCGTGCCCATCAAGTTGCGCGCCAGCGCCAGCAATTGTCTTACGTTGTCGTTCGGCGCGTCCCCGTCTGAGTTGATCCAGGTGTACTCCGCCCGCTGCATCACGACTCTCGAGTCGGGGAACAGATGCATGTTGCCGATGTGGTCTCCGTGAGTGTGGGAGATTGCAACGATAGTAATGTCGGACGGCTTCAGCCCGATTTCCCCGAGTTGATCGGTAAGCGACCTATCGAGGTGATAGACGATCAGCTTCGGCAACGTGGACCAACCAGCCGGGTTGTTGAGTGCTGACTCGGGGACGCCCGTATCCCAGAGCAGCCAGTTGCTGCCGTGCTTCACGAGCCAGCAGGTTGAGGAAAATTTGACACTGCGCCCGACGTTTTCGCCCGGGGTCCACACCGACTCGTCGTTAGCCACGGAACGGCCGCAGTCCAGGCGATAGAGCCTGTCGGCGGTACCTGCCTTGTGCGGGTCCGGCAGCTGGGACGTGCCCTGCGTATTTGACATGGCCTGGGTCACGAGTGAAACGCCCAGGACAAACGGCAAGCCCAGCTTCGTGTGTCTTCGCACAGCCATGTCTCCTCGCATGAATGACAACCGTTACTCACCGCGCACCCAAGTCCGCTAGTGACGTTGATCTTGCACACTTATGCGCAAGAGCAACATCACACCTTCGTCCAATTACCTCGCCGAAGGGCCGCGGGTCGGTGCGGGCGAGGTGGAGGCGGGTCCATCCGCCCACGTCGACGGCCGACACCATCGGCCTATCGATACGATCGTCCAATGGCATCGGCTGCGCGTGCGCCTGAGACTGGGCGACAACAGAGGTTCGATGGCCGGCAAGAGGTTCCGGTGGACGTGGCAGCGAGGCGGGCGCAGATATGGCTCAATCGACGTTCACCGGGCTATGCGCGGGTGACATTCGACAATCCGCCGCTGAACGTGATGGGCCCTCAGTTCGTCCTGGAAATGAGGGGGATCATGGACACCCTGGAAGCCGACGAAGAGGTCAAGGTGGTCGTCTTCGACAGCGCGGTCGAAGGGTTCTTCCTCAATCACAGCGACTTCCGCGCCAAGCTCGAGGATCTCACCGCCATCCCGCAGGGCCCTACGGGGCTCGAGGCGTGGCCCGACGCACTCGTGCGTCTGACGCGCGCTCCCTTCGTATCGATCGCCTTGATCCGCGGCCGCGCGACCGGAAACGGCAGTGAAATCGCGCTCGCGTGTGACATGAGCTTCGCGAGCCTCGAAAAGGCGATCCTGTCGCAGTGGGAAGTGGGTGTGGGGATGGTCGCTGGCGGCGGCCCCATGGCGCGGTTGCCCCGCCTGATCGGCAGAAACCGGGCGCTGGAAGTGCTCCTGGGATCGGACGACATCCGCGCCGATCTGGCTCAGGCCTACGGCTATGTGAACAGGTCCTTGCCCGACGCCGAGCTGGATGATTTCGTCGAGCAGCTCGCCATGCGTATCGCGTCCTTTGACAAATGGGCGATCGCGAACACGAAGCGCCTTGCGAATGCGAGCTTGCCGCCCGACGTGGAACTCGCCGCGGGTTGGGATGCCTGCATCGCTTCGATCAATCGACCCGCCACGCAGCAGAGGTTCAGGGACTTGTTCAAGCAGGGCTTTCACGAGCCGGGAGATGTGGAGGACCGCCTCGGGTGCTATCTGGGGCGCCTCACCCGCTGAGCGATCGTCGAGCCGGGCCGATGCGAGTCGTCTCGATGTTTGGTTGCCAGAAGATTCCTCGGCTTTCTTTACTGACCGAATGAGGGAGTAGCTGATATGAACAAACGAGCGGCCATCGCTCTGGGCGTTTCCGTCTCGATCGCCATCCTTTCCGCGGGCGCCGCGCTGTCGGCACGGGACAAGTACAGCGTGCGGGTTCCAGGAGGACTCGCCTTTTCCGAATTCAAGGGATACGAGGGCTGGTCGGTCATCGCCGTCAGCCAGAACCTGGGCAAGATCGCGGTGATCCTCGGGAACCCCGTGATGATCGAAGCTTTCAGGAGTGGCATTCCTGCCAACGGCAAGCCCTTCCCGGATGGAGCGAAGATGGCGAAGGTCCACTGGAATCCGAAGACGGTCGAGTCGGAGCCCGGCGGCCCCGTGGTGCCGGATACGCAGTACAACGTGGATTTCATGGCCAAGGACCATAGCCGGTTCGCCGATAGCGGCGGCTGGGGATGGGCCTCATTCGACTACGACGCGCCATCCGATACGTTCACGCCCGCGACCTCGGCCGACAAGCCACCGCAGGGGAACGATGCCAAGTGCGGCTTTGCCTGCCATACCATCGCGAAGGGCCACGATTTCGTCTTCACGAACTACGCGCACCGGTGAGCGGGGCATTGGCGTGCGGCATTCCAGCCTTTCAACCCCGCTGCTACAAGCCCCGAGTCCGGTTTATTGCCTGACCCACAAGGGTGTTTTCCAGGCGGCGAGCGCCTCCAGGAACGCGCTCACGCGGGGAGGCAGGAACTTGCGACTGGGATAGATCGCAAACACCGGGATCGGCGGTGAAGCCCACCGGGGCAGGAGGCGCACCAGATCACCGCGCTCGAGCGCCGCCTCGCAATAGGTAGAGGGAAGGAGCCCGACGCCGCGGCCGCGGAAGACCAGGCCGCTCACCGACAGGCAGTCGTGAGTGGCCATCGGCCCCGAGACGTGCACCCGAACTTTCCTGCGGCCGCTGACCAGGTCCCAGTCGGCCTCGTTGTGCTTGGCATTCATCATCACGCAGTCGTGCGATTCGAGGTCCCCGGGCTCAGCGGGAGGCTTACGGCCCTTCATATATTCCCGCGCGGCCACGACATACCGCACGCACTTGCCGAGCTTGGTGGCCACGACGCTCGAATCCCGCAGCTCGCCAAAGCGGATCGCCAGATCGATATTCTCGGCCACAAGATCGAGAAATAGGTTGGTGATGAAAAGGTCGATCTGAATTCGCGCGTGCTGCTTGGAGAACCGGGAAAGAAAATCCAGGAAGGGATCCTGACTCAGGATCACCGGAACCGAGAGTCGCAGGGCCCCTTCGGGCTGGCGCTGTGCCTGAGTCAGGACTCGCTCGGCCGCCTCGATGAGGGCGAGAGGTTCGCGACACTGCTCGTAGTACTCCTGTCCCTGCGGCGTCAGGGTCATCCGTCGGGTGGTTCGCCGTACCAGTGAGGCGCCCAGAGCAGACTCGAGCACCGCGAGCCTCCGGCTCACGGTGGAGATCGACATTCCCAGGGAGCGCGCCGCCTTGCTGATGCTCGCGAATTGAGCCACCTTCACGAATACCAGGATGTCGTCAAGATTCGTCATGGAGTAACTGTGGCATCTGTGGGGATGAGACTTGCCGCTGGAAAGAGGTCGTCGCCCATGTGGCCCGACGTCGTGATCTCTACACCTGGACGTGATCGCCGCAGCGACGCCACGTGTCGTCGCGATCAAGGGCCCAGGCGCCCGCCTCTATGAGTAGGCCTTCCCCGGTATAGGCATTCACATCCACCTGAGAGAAATGCTGTATGACTTCCAGCCAGCTCGATCGGTTCGGGGGCTCGCCATACCTCACCTTCCTATTATTGGGCGAGCGGCGTCCACTTGATTAGATAGGAAAGTCAGGAATCTCTTTCCCGAAGCTGGAACAAAAGAGCTGGCGGTATCCGCGTTCAGCGCCCGGCGGAATCCGACCGCCGGCTCGCTTCGTAGAGAAACCACGTGCGCCGCTCGGTCTCATCGATCCACAGCTCGATGAGACTTGCCGTGCCGACGTCGCCGTATTCTTCACACACGCCATGCACCTCGCGCAGCCGGCCCGCGAGCGTCTTGTTGTCCTCGCGCAGCTCCGCGAGCATGTCGGACGGCTCGACGTACTCGGCATCGTTATCGCTGATGCGCTGGGTTCTTGCGATATGTCCGATGGACCGCAGCGTGGTGCCGCCCACCTTGCGGACACGCTCCGCGATCGAATCCGTCATCGCGAAGATCTGATCAGCCTGTTCATCGAAAAGCAGGTGATAGTCACGAAAGTGCGGACCGCTCAGGTGCCAGTGAAAATTCTTGGTCTTGAGGTAGAGCGCGAAGGTATCGGCCAGGATCGCATTCATAGCTGCGCTGATGTCGCGCGTCGCCTCTGGGGCGAGGTCCGTCGGGCTGATCAGCATCGGCCGCGGGGCCGGATCGCTTCGGCCTTTGGAATGTGCAATGTGGGCCATGACAACAAACCTCCCCAAGTAATCCTTTGCCGGCCGCTGCCGCGCCGCCCGGCGCTAGCCGTACGTGAAGTCCGGCTTGCTCTGCCCGACCTCTATGATGTAACCGTCAGGATCCCGGATGTAGCAGCGCGTTTCGCCGTACTTGTCTTTCGGCTCCGTGATGAACTCGGCTCCCCGACTTTTCCAGAGTCGGTAGCATGCTTGAATGTCGGCAACGCGCATATTCATGAAACTGTCGACCTTGTTGGGGTCGGCCAGTACGTTGAGCGTCACCGTCGGCTTGTCGGGCGTCGGGCCGCCTCCGACGTTCACAATGAGCCAGGTGTTGGCGATCTGGATGTAGCCGGGCGCACCGTCCTTGTCGCCGCGGCTCAAGATGCGGCCGCCGAAGACCTTTTCGTAGAAGCGAAGCGAACGATCAATGTCGGCGACGGTGATAAAGTGCGCGACAGTGAACCCCTCCCGTGGAGGCATCTCATAGCTCTTCTCGTCGACTTGCACGCTGTTCATGGAAGACTCCAGGTTAAGTTGTCCCACGTTCGATCCTCGCCCCTCGTTCGTTCGCTCGCCAGCGGGGCGCCGCCTGCATCTCCGTCGCCCAGGCGACGCACGCCATCGGGCTCGTGCATCGCCGACGGCGGTTCTGTGCCCGCGAGGCGGGCGGCGATCGCTGCATCGAGGCTCCACCGCCCCGGTCCCGCCAGCATCACGACGGCGAGCCCGATACAGTAGAGCGATTCGGGAAGGTAGAGGAGGTCACCGAGCCAATCGGCGCGATCGATCGGCCGCCACGCACGTATTCGCTTGATGGCGTCGAGCGCGATCGCCCCGACACAGATCACAAAGAGCCCGAAGGCCGCGGGCACCGCCAACAGGCCCGCGAGAAGCGCGCACCCGCCGGCGAGCTCGGCCCCGGGCAGAACCCACCTCATGACCGGGATGATGTGTACGCCGTCGTCTTGCAGAGTTTGCCTCAGGCCCGCGCGCCTCGAAGCATTGAACAGCTTGTGATAGCCACTGATCGCGAAGAACGCCCCGAGAGCCATGCGGTTCAGCGTCAAAGCCACATTCGGCGCTTGCGCGCCTTGCGTGATGAAGGAAAGGTCCATCGTTCAGCGGCTCCTGCCTCGAGGTCGCGCCGGTCGGCAACCGCCGTCCGCGATCTCCGGCGGCGCCACCACCGAGGGTGATCAGATCACTCGTATCGCGCTGAAACCATTGAACGATGGTATCGGCTGCTGTCCAGTGCGGGAGCCGCCCCGGCGCGAGGGCGATCGCCAAGCGACCGGCGCCAAGACCGAAGAACGACTGAGCGCGGCTCGCCGGATGAATCGCTGATCAAAATCCCCGGGACGAGATGGTGGTCTGGAACAGCCGGTCCCAGAGCGCCGTCGTCACGCCGAAGTTACCCGGCTGACGGGAGCCGTGATGAAGGCCATGCCGCCTCGTGGCCGACCTCAACATGGTCGCCAGCAGACGCGGTCGCCGTTGATGGACGACATGGTGGACGGTTCCGTACCAAAGCCAGCCGGCGGTGAGCCCGCTCGTTGCTCCGAGCGCGACATTGAGTGTGGAGACTCGCCAGAGCGGCAGGAACACCAATGCGCCCAGAATCAGCATCGTGAGCCAGGTTGGCGTGCCGAGGTAGGCGCGCGGCTGCGCGTGATGGGCGTGATGAAGGTCGGCGATCAGGGGTACTCGGTGAAACACGAAACGGTGCAGAACGTACTCAATCAGCGTCCAACCGCACAGGCCCGCCGTCGCGGCACCGAGCCAGATCAAACGATCGGACCGACTGGCCCTCGCCGAAAACACCAGCAAGGCGAACAGCAGCATCGGATAGAGGATGAAGTCCGCGTAGTAGGACACCCGGCCGCCCAGCAGGTGAGCAGTTCCTGCCACTCCAGAAGTTCGGCCGTTGTGAAAGCGCCTGCCGGGGGAGCCTGGCCGCTCCGGCGCCTTGGCTGTCAAGGCGCGCGTCTCGGGCAGTGGCGCCCACCGTCGGCCGGGAACCGCCGCTTGCGGGCGCGACGACTTCATACGCACCGCTGCCTGTCGAGTCCCGCCCGCTTCGGCAGTGGCGAGACTCCGGTGTTCTCCAGCAGCTCCAGAACACGGCTCCGGACGCGCATGAATTCCGCCTGCGAGCGCGTCGGCGTATCGCATAGCAACTGTTCGTACGGCGGCAGCGGCCGATCGCCAAGGAACGCGAGCAGGCTGGAATTCGTAGCCTCGCTGGCATCGAATGGTGTGCCATGATGAGACCCGTGCACGACCACCAGGCTGGCGGCGAGCCGCGCGGCCAGCATGCGCTTCTCCTCGAGCGGTGTGTAGTCATGTTCGGCTGCAATCACCAGGGTTCGGCTTTGCACCCGGTGGAGGCGATCGGTCGCGTCCCAGCACTCCAGGGCTCGCAGCATGGACAGGTAGGTGCCTGTCGGCACCGCTGCAACCACCGCCTCCGCTCGATCCCGGAATGTCTGCTGCCACGGCTCCGGGAACAGCCCCGCCGCGAAAATGCGCGCCGCTCTACGCATACCGACCAGACGCACAAGCGCGCAACAGCGACGTGCGCACAGCCACTTTCGCCACCGATCCCGGTAAGTCGCGAGGCTATTGATGAGCACGAGCCGTGGCACCAGCGCCGGTCGTTGGATCGCCATCTCGAGCGCGATTGCACCACCCATGGAAAAACCGACGATGCTGATCTGCGGAAGGTCCAGCTGCTCTAACCACGACCACAGAGTGGAAGCTACCCTCGCGATCGAGTACGCGCCTCCGGGTGGCAGACTCGATCCGCAACCCGGAAGATCCGGCACCAGCACGCGGAATCGTCGCTCGAGGGCGGGAACCTGCAGTGACCAGTCGAGGCCGCAGCCCCCGAGTCCGTGCAGGAGCAATATCGGCTCACCCTCGCCGTGCACGCGGTGGCGCACCACCGACCCGCCCCTGTAGTCCTCATGCGGCGCGGCGGCCACCGCGCCAACAGTCCCGTGCCATCGCGTCCCGACGGACTCGGCTCCCGGTACTCCGCATGCGATCTTGACGGCGGTCATGTGCTGCTTCTCCGCGCCTCGTGAGCCGATCACACCAGAATGACCGCTGCGCGGTTAATTACCCGAAGGTGTAGGGCGATACCTTTGCATCGGGACTGACACTGGGATCTCACGCTGCCGGGCCGGATGCCGCCGGCGGAGTCCACTGTAGGGATTAGAGGGCCCGCGACGCGCCCAAACGAGCCCTCAGCCGCCGACCATTCCTCAGGCATCGCCCGCGGATCCGAGGATCAGGGCCATCGCCGCCGCTGAGCGAACGGCGCGGAGCGACCGCGCTTCGAGGCACCGCCTCGACAGCATCGCGCGAGCGGCAGCGATCAGGGGTGGGCAGTGAAACCTCTGTTCTGATTTCTCTGCAACACGCGCAAGTCCAGGAGCACGTGCCCGGACTTGCGCGCCATCGTCATTCGACGGTCAGGTTATCGACGACCGTCCGCACCCCGGGCGCCGACCAAACCGCCGCCTCCGCCCGCTCGCGCGCAGCGCAGGAAGTCACCGTGCCCTCGAGGGTCACCGCCCCGTCGGAAATCGAGAGCGTGATCGCATCACTGTCGATCTCGGAGCTTCTCTCCAGTGCCTTCTGGATCCGCTCTCGCAGGTCCGCTGGCTGCGGCTGAGTCTTGATCGTAATGGCGTTGGTCACGCCGCTCACGCCGTAGAGGTTGCGCATCAGGCTCTCCGCCGCAGACTTCTGATACTGCCAGGAGACCTCTCCTGAGAGCGTCACCCATCCGTTCTCCACCTCGACCTTCACGGTGCCGCTCGGAATCGAAGTGCTCCACGCGATTGAATCGACCGCCCGCCGGGCCACCTGGTCGTCTCGAGTCGAGCTATCCTCGGGGACGCGCACCTCGACCTCATCGGCCACCGCGAGAACGCCGGTGAGTGCCTGGGCCGCTTCCCCGGCCGCGACTTTCTGCGCGTAGCTTGCGACGTACCCAGTCAGGGTGATCACGCCCTTGTCCGCGCTCACTCCGATGTGAGTCGCGTCGACGTCGGGACGAAAATCCAGCTCATCCAGCACGTTCTGTCGGAGCCGTATGTCGTCAATCATGATTCAGCCTCCACAGTTGAAAAATGTGTTGCAGAAAAAGCCCGCATTCCTCAGTAGGCGCTCGTGAGGTCATCCACGTAGCAGTACAGCCAGCGCTCGTCCGGCTCTGCGGACGCGATGACGGGGTGGTGAGACCCTTCCGCGTGCTTGCGAGCGTGCCGATTGGGCGAACTGTCACAACACAACGTCACGCCGCATCTCTGGCAGGTTCGAAGATGGACCCAGGATCCGCCGACCTTGACGCATTCCGAGCATTCGTACCGCTCGGCCCCTTTGACCTCTCCGATGCGCTTCAGGTGTCCGCAGAGCTCCATGTTCCCTCCCGCGATTTGAGTCCTGGTGCAGGGCTGCCTACGACGTTATCCGTCTCGTGCCCGCAGCGATCAAGGGCACCAACGTATCACCGCGTCGACCGGGTCCGGTCACGAGCGATGCGAACGCACCGACCTACACCATCGGACAATGGTGCCGGCCCGGGCGGTTCTGGAGACTTGGCGCGGTGAGACTCCCTCAACCCTTCGTGGATGTTTGGACGCCGCGAGCGCTGGGCCTGCTGCGGCTGGTCGTGGGGTTTCTCTATCTGCAGCACGGCACCGCCAAGCTCCTGCACGTTCCCCACGTGACGCTCTTCGACGGGCTCCGCCCGTGGTCCCTCGATGGCTTCGCGGGGATGCTCGAGATCGCAGGAAGCGTGCTGATCCTGCTCGGGCTGTTCACGCGCCCGGTCGCCTTCCTCCTCTCGGGAGAGATGGCCGTCGCGTATTTCATGGCGCATGCGCCGCAGGGCCACTTCTTCGTGCCGGCCCTCAACCAGGGAGAGCTGGCGGTGCTGTACTGCTTCATTTTCCTGTTCCTGTCGGTCGCCGGGGCCGGGACGTGGAGCCTCGATGCGCGCCGGGCCGAATAAGATCGGGCGCTTAAGGCCCCGCTCAAGGCCGTCTCGATACCATCGTTCAATCGACGTGCGCTCGCGGCTGTGGCGGGATAGATCGCAACCGTGCGGGAGCGGCCGGATGAAGGTCGCGAGGACGACGCCGTGACAAGCCAGATGGTCGGGATCTTGCTGGTAATTGCCAGTGCCGTGATGGCGCTTCTCGGGTCGCTGATCCTCGGAAGTCTCCGCGCGGGTCGCGAGGACTCACGACCCGCCGCGGTACTCCTGGAGGCGCGCGGAAAGCCTAAGGTGAGCGAGCACCGACGGTTCTCGCCGCTACATTACTGACTCCGAGGCGTCAGCGCGGGTTGGCCGATGCGCGAAGCGGGCTGCCGCTCCGGTGGCGAGTCATTTTCGACGGAGGACACGGGGCCGGGGTCGCTCGCGGTACAGCTGTAGGTGCAGCCATGAGAGCTTCTGCTGGACGAGGGCGGCCGCGGCAACGCCGCTCGGAGCACTCGTGTTGACCGTGAAGGCGCAACCCTCCGCCGTTGAAATCATTCGGTCCACCCGCAGCAATGCCGCCCGCTTCAGGCAACACAGGGCCTGGGTGCTGGCGGTGGCGATTCTAGGCTCGACCGTGACGTTCATCGACCAATCGGTCGTAAATGTGGCACTCCCGAAGATTCGTGCCGATCTCGACACCTCGCTCGCATCGATGCAATGGGTCGTCAATGCCTACACGCTGTGCCTGTCCGCGCTGCTGCTGATCGGCGGCGCAGCTGCGGACCGATTAGGGCGCCGCAAACTGTTCCTGGCCGGCATGATCATTTTCACGTTGGCCTCGATCGCCTGTGGCGCCGCGCCTGACGTCGAGGCGCTGATCGGATCACGCGCGATCCAGGGCGTAGGGGCCGCACTGCTCATTCCCTGCTCGCTGGCGATCATCGGCGCCGCGTTCGAGGAGCACGAACGGGGTGTGGCCGTCGGGATCTGGTCAGGAGCCGAGGCGCTGGCAGGTGGCGCAGCCCCCCTGCTCGCCGGCCTGCTGATCGACCATCTGTCGTGGCGTGCGATCTTCTTCATCAACCCGCTGATCGCAATTCCGACGGTATGGATTGCCGTGCGGCGCCTGCCGGAGAGCGTGGATCCGGCCGCACGGGCGCGTCTCGATTGGCGTGGCGCCGCCCTGGTGTTTAGCGGGCTCGGAGGTCTGGTGTACGCCATGATCTCTGCAGCCATGCTCGGCTGGCGGGATGTGAGGGTCGTCGGATCGCTGGTGGCGGGCGCGCTGCTGCTGCTCGGTTTCGCGCTGGAAGAGCGCCGCAGCTCTGTGCCGATGGTGCCAGTCGGACTCTTCGCCTCCGCGAGCTTCAGTGGCGTCAACCTCGCGACACTGTTTCTTTACGGCGCCCTCGGCGGCGCGTTTTTTTTCCTGCCGTTTCTGCTGATCGACGCACATCGGTTCTCCGCGACGGCGGCCGGCGCGGTCTACTTGCCCTACACGCTCATGATCGCGCTGTTATCGCGGTGGTCGGGGAGGCTGGCCGATCGGGTTGGCGTACGATGGCCGCTGATCGTCGGCCCGCTCATCGTGGCGGTGGGTTTTGCGTGGCTGGCCGCCCTGAGCGGCGAGCAGCGGTACTGGCTTTACCTCGGGCCCATGCTGGTGCTGGGCTTTGGAATGGCCATCACCGTAACGCCGCTCACGACCACCGTCATCAATTCCGTGAAGGACGACGAGACAGGCCTGGCCTCCGGCATCAACAACGTGGTCGCCTCAGTGGCGGGTCTGCTGGTGATCGCGGTGTTGGGCACTCTCGTCAAGGATTCTCTGGTTTCCACCGCGCGCGTGGTGATGACGGCAGCCGCGGTGCTGGCGCTCGCCGGGGCCGGCGTTGCGGCGTTCACGATTCCATCCCAAGGCGAGGCCGCATCGCACCGCGCTAGCGACCTGCCGCCCGGCTGCGCAGGTAAGCCAGTGTCGTAAGCGACCCGCCCAGGACCCAGAGGACCGGACCCACCAGGCCTGGCCAGAGGGGCAGGGAGCCGGGCACCAGTACGAAGAAGATCAGTCCCGTATCCGCCAGGCCGAGGACCCAGAGGTTGATCCAGTACCCCCACGCGCTGTTACGCACGTTCAGCGTGAGAGCGATGACGATCCCGGTCACACCAAAGAACAGCAGGTTCCAGGAATCCTGAAGGACGCGGCCGCGCGCCATCCCGGGCGCGAGGGCGGCCCCGACCTGATACACCGCGTACGCCGCCTGCAGATGCAGGCATCCCCAGAGCACGGTAGCAGATGGCGCCGGCGACACTGAGCGCGGTGAAGACCGAGTGGGTCGGCGGCTGCGAGCGGTCGGTGCCCCTCAACGACCGCTCCCGTTCTGGCCCCGACATCGCGAACGGCCCGCGACTCATATGGCGTTCAGCTTACGGATAGCGACGCGGCCCCCAGAGCCTGCTCAGCCAGTGCCAGCAGTTGTGGGGGCGTGATGGCCGAGAGGTCCGCCCCGATCTCACTCACGATGCGCTGATAGGTCTCACGGTGGTGCGTGCGCAGGTATTCCGTGAGGTGCTGCGCCGCGTTGCTCTTTCCCGTTCCATGGCCGACCACGACAATCGCGCCTCCCGCGGCGAGTGCATCGGCGATTGCGCCGTAGAAGCTCGCTTCCTCCGGAGCCCGCTGGCCTTCTTCCCGCGACTGCCCCTTGTGCGTGAGGTGATGCAGGAAGTGATGCGGGTCGTAGGGCCGGATCTCCCGCTTAGAGGCGTCCCCGGACAGGGCATCCACCCGGTAGATCCTCGCGCCATGATGATCGACCGCCACCAGAAGAATCGGCGCCGCCGGCTGCCGCCGAGCCGTCCCCTGAGGCGGCGCTTCAGGCGACCAACCCGCGCGCTCGAGGAAATGCCGGAGGTCGACCACATCGGAAATGCTCAGGTCCTTGCTGTGCGGCTTGCACATCAGGACCTGTTCGCTCCCGACGTCGAGGCTGAAACTATCGCCGCTCCTCTTCCTCACCGCCCCTATCTTCTCGATCAACGCGACCACATCCGTCCATTCGAGGTTATGCGCCGGCGGATGCCGGAACACCGCTTCGAGCGTCCTGAGATGGGCGCCGTGTATGACGGTACTCCCCCGGGAGACTGCCTCGCCCTGCGCACTGATTTTCATGGTGCCTCCATCACTCCACCGAAACGCGCGCGTCGTCCGCCCCACGGCATACCGATCATGGTGCGGCCAGACAGTACCAGGCATCGATCGAGTATCTTCCCGGACCGGTAACGACCAACAACAGGAAGCCGCCGACGATGCTGAGATCCTTGTAGAAACCATCCATGCTTTCGACTCGATCCGATGCAGCCGCCTTCCAATAGCGGTGCCCGAGGAATGCAGTCCCCACCGTGTACAGAGCCATGAGCAAAGCCGCCAGCTGAGCGAGCGCGCCCACGGCGACCGCGAACGCAACCGCAAGCTCCATGAAGGTCGCAACGGCCGCGGCCAGGGTCGAGCCGGGACGCCAAGCTGCACCATCTGACTCACCGTGCCCGAGAAGTCCCCGAGCTTCCTCCATCCGAAGATGAGAAATAGCGCCGTCAGCAGAAGGCGCGCCGCAAGAATGAGCCCGTCGTTCAGGAAGGGACTCGTCACAGAAAGTCCCGGGGAATGCTGCGATCCCAGTCGCGACGACACACTTCGTTCGTGCCCTCGAAGGCGCGCAGACTCGCCTGCAGCAGGAAAGCATTGGCAGTGGACGACAGCCGCAGTCGCGTATCGATGCGGATCTGCCATTCGTTCCGTGAAACTGTCTGCGTGTTGGCCAGCTCCGCAACGGCACTCAGCGAATCATTCTCCTCGACGTGATACTCGGACCTGTATTGCGTCGCCAATTCCAGACCGAGGCGGTCGATGCGTTCAATCCGCACGCCATCGCGACGGAAGCGAGTGGGCTTCTCGGGTGCCGCCGTCTCCGGTTCGGGAAAGGGCGAGAGCCCGGCATCCGCGACGTTGGGCAGGCGTTGCGGCAGATCGAGCGTGCCGGCGAGCACCTGCACCGTCGCCGTCTCCGGCGGGGGCCAGACCATCGGCCAGTACGCCGTCGAGATCGCGAGCCTCAGCGTGTGACCGGCTGGAAAAACCGAGCCTGCATCATCGAGTCGGATGCGCACCCGGTAGCGCTCGCCGATCGCGAGCGGGGCGGGCTGTTCGTGGCCGTCGCGATGCGTAAGATTGAGCACCCCGTAGCTGACCCGCAGCGATTCACCGGACGGGTGCACATCGCAGAGCCGGACGATGAGATTCGCGACCGGCCGGTCGCAGGCGACATCCAGCGTCACGATCGGAGCGCCGAGGATCGCGATCTCCTCCCCGAGCGGCGCCGTCTCGAAGACGAGCGAGCGCCTGTCATCTTCCTGCTGGTCGCCCGCCTGATCGTGCCCACGCCCGAACGGCACCCAGTCGCCGGCACACTGACCGAGCGTCTGCGGCGAGCAGACCGGGCGCGCCGTCAAGGATGAGGCAGCGTCCCGCAGTCCCTCATCGGTCAGAAACAGCCGCAGCGGCGTGATTCCCGGCGGTGGCCACGCGGGTTCCGCGATCCACCAGCCCGGCAGGATGTCGTGGTGGCTCGCCGGCTTCACACTGTCCGTCATCCACGCGCGCAACATGGGCTCATCCATCACGCCCGTGTCGACGCCCTTCAGCCAGTGATCCCACCAGCGCAGGATTTCCTGGAGAAATCCGATCTGCGGCCCTGGAAGTGCAAAGTGCGGATAGGCGTGCGCCCAAGGCCCGATGAGGCCCTTGCGGGGCACCTTCAGCTGCTCGAGAAGGCGCGGGATCGCATTCTTATAGCCATCGGTCCAGCCGCCGACGGCATAGACCGGGCACTGGATCGCCGCGTAGTCCTCGCATACCGATCCATGCTTCCAATACGCATCGCGTCGCTGGTGCTGCAGCCAATTTTCGAGGAACAGCGGCAGTTTCTGTAGCCGCTCGAGCCACATCGCTCGCCAGCTGTCGCCCACCAGCGCCGGATCGGGCGGCAGGCACATCAAGCCGAAGAAAAAGAAGGCCCACTCGACGGCAGCGGTGTTGAGCAGCGTGCCCCCCATGTAGTGGGCATCGTCCGCGTACCGGTCATCGGTCGAACAGATCGTCACGATGGCCTTGAGCGCGGGGGGGCGGCGCGCCGCGATCTGCAGTCCGTTGAACCCACCCCAGGAGATTCCCATCATTCCAACGGTGCCGTTGCACCAGGGTTGGGCCGCGAGCCACGCGATGAGCTCGACGCCATCGTCCTGCTCCTGCTGGGCGTACTCATCGAACAGCAGGCCCGTCGATTCGCCGCTCCCGCGAATGTCGACGCGGACGCCCGCGTAGCCGTGACCGGCGAGATAGGGATGAGTCAGCGCGTCTCGTTCGTACGTCCCGTCGCGCTTGCGATACGGCAGGTACTCGAGGATCGCAGGGACTGGATTCTGCTCCGCATCCTCCGGCAACCAGATGCGGGCCGCGAGCGTCGTGCCGTCCTTCAACGGTATCAAAGTGTGCTCGATGACCCGTACCGCTCTCGGAAAGCTCGTGACGACCACAGTACACTCCTACCGACGACGATGAGGCAATCCGCTGGGGCGACTGCACGCCCCAAGAGCCGGCATCGTCAGGCACTCTTCCCGAGCGCCTCGAGAACCGCCGCGGGCCTGATCGGCAGGTGCCGCACCCGCGCGCCGACGGCCGCAAAGATCGCGTTACCGATCGCAGGACCCACCACGGTGGTACAGGGCTCGCCCAAGCCTACGGGCACCTCGGTGCTCGCGATGAACTCGATGTCCATCTCCGGCATGTCGCCCATGCGCAGCGGCGTATAGCCGTCGAGATTCGTCTCCTTGATCTGTCCATTCACGAACTCGGCGCCCTCGTGCAACGCGAGGCTCGCTCCCCAGAGCGAAGAGCCCTCGACCTGCGCGAGCGCGCCATCCGGATCCACGATCGTGCCGGCATCGACGACGAGGGTGAGCTTCTCGAGCGTCACCCGCCCGCTCGCGCGATCGACTCGTACTCGGGCGACGCAAGCCGTCCAGGTGGGCATGGTGCGCTCCTGGCCGAAGGTCGTCGCGATGCCGAGACCGCCGTCCTTGGGCATGGCCCCACCCCAGCCGGCCTTCTCGGCGACCCGCTTCAGCACCCGCGCCTGCCGCAACGCACCGCCCACCGCGTTCGGTGCACTGCCGGCGTTGCGGCCTGCGCCATCGAGCATGGCGAGGCGAAATTCCACCGGGTCGCGCTTCGCCGCCCGCGCGGCCTCGTCCATGAAACTCTCCAGCGCCCAGTTGACCCAGCCCGATCCGACCGAACGCAGATACCCGGGGCGGAAGGCCCGGTTGGCCAGGTCGTTCGAGAGCGCCCGCACGCGTTGCGCGCCGACCGTATACCAGTGATTCGCGCCCGAGATAGAGAAGGTGTCATACGGCTCCCCGTTCAGGCCCTTCGAGAGGAACCCCGGGGCCAGCACCTGCGTCGGCCAACCCGCGCAGGCGTGGTGCTCCATGCCTGTGACCTTGCCCTCCCCGTCGAACGCCATGCGCACGCGTTGGATCGAAGGGGACCGAAAAGAGCCGAAGCGCGTATCGTCGGCTCGCGTGCAGACCATCTTGACCGGCTTGCCGATCGCCTTGGCTGCGAGTGCCGCCGGCACGGCATAGTCACCGTACAGACGCCGACCAAACCCGCCGCCGAGCAGATAGGTGCGCATGATCACCTTGTCCTCACCGACACCAAGCGCCTTCGCGATCGTCGGCAGGATCAACGATTGCCACTGGTTACCGGTGTGAATCTCCCACACACCGGCTTTCTCGCACGCAAGTGCATTGACCGGCTCGAGCTGAAAATTCAAGGCGCTCGCCGTCGTGTAGGTGCGCTCGAGGGTGGATTTCGCGGCGGCGAACGCGGCATCGACGCCGGCATCCGCCACGAGGAGTGAGCCGCCGGAAGGGTTCTCGATCAGCTGCCGGCCGTGCTCGAGTAGATCCTTCTCGGAGACCTTTGCGGTGTCATCCGAGGCCCACTCGACCTTCACCTTGTCAGCGGCGGTACTGGCCGCGAAGAAGGAATCCGCAAACACCATCACCCACCCGGGCACGGTGCCCGAGGGGTCCTCGAGTACGATGCTGCGCAGATAGCCCTTCACATTCTTGGCGGCCGAATCGTCGACCGAGACGACTTTCGATCCATTGCGGGTGGGCGGGACCTTCGGCCGCGCATACACCATGCCGTCAATTTCCGCGTCGATGCCATACCGGCCGGTGCCGTTGGTCTTCGAAGGGATGTCGATCGCCTGCACGGGCTGACCGATCAGGCGCCGTTCGGCGGGAGCCTTGATCGGCAATTGCTGGAGCTGATCGGCGGTATACGTGCGGGTCAGGTTCCCGCGCCGCACGATCTCGGCATAAGTGATCGAGCGGCCGCCGCCGTGCACGACGCTCGAGCGCGCGGAGCAGCTTGCCTTGGGAACGCCGAGCAGTCGCGCACCCTCCTCGATCAGCGCGATCCGGCCCGCGGCGCCGGCGCGGCTGTACAAGGGGTAGCTCTGCCACACCGACCAGCTGGCACCCGTGATCATCAGCCCCCACTTGGGGTCCGTGTCGACCGAGTCGATCCGCACCGAGCTCCACTCGGCCTCCAGCTCGTCGGCGAGGATGCGCGCCACAGCCGTGCCGACATGCTGGCCCATCTCGGCACGGATGACATTCACCGTCACGAGGCCGTCGCGGTCGATGTGATACCAGATGGTGGGTTCGAAGAGCTTCCCCGCGACCGCCGCCGCCGGATCGGTCACAGCGGACGCGGTACGCGCGAACGCCAGCACGAAACCGCTACCGGCGGCTCCGATCAGGAAGCCGCGGCGTGAGAGCGCGAGCGCAGCGTTCGCCGCCCGTGAGCGCAGAGGATTAGGCATGTGGGGTGCTGCTCCTCATTTCCTTGGCGGCCACCTTGATGGCGGCGCGGATCCGCCGGTACGTCATGCAGCGGCAGAGGTTGCCCCCCATGACGGCGTTGATGTCCTGGTCGGTGGGGTCCGGGTAGTCCTTGAGCAGAGAGGCGGCCTGCATGATCTGCCCCGACTGGCAGTAGCCGCATTGAGGAGCCTGCATCTCGATCCAGGCCCTCTGCAGCGGATGGCGGCCCTCCGGATCGAGTCCTTCGATCGTGGTGATGTGCGCTCCCGCGACCGCATTGACCGGGGTCACGCAGGAGCGCATGGCACGTCCCTCGAGATGCACGGTACACGCGCCGCACATGCCGATCCCACATCCGAACTTCGTGCCCTTGAGGCCCATGACGTCCCGGATCACCCAGAGGAGCGGGGTCTCCCCGGCCACCTCGACCGATGCCGGCTGGCCGTTGATTTGGAATGTGATCGACATGTTCACCTCATGGGGCAGATTGCCGCATCGCATGCCACCGCGGGATCACGACCCGCTTCCGGATCGGCGAATGGCGGTGACCTTGCCCTCGAGATCCGTCCAGGCGGGTTGGTCCGTGCGCGTGCGGCGCAGGTAAGCACCGAGGCTCGCGATCTCGGCGTCGCTCAAGTGAGCAAAGGGCGGCATGAAAAGGCCCGGCGCGCCGTCCTCGAGGCCGATGCCGTGCAACACGACCTGCACGAGGTTCGTGGGTTGCGCAGCCGTCAAGGCGCTGTTGAGCGCGAGTTCCGGCCGAGCGATGAGGGGCTCAGGCCCACGGTTGTAATGGCAGGAAGCGCAGGCGGCCATGTAAAGCCTGTCACCCGGATCGTCTTCCGCTTTCTCATCCACGCCCGAGACGCTCATCGCCTTCGCCAGCACCGTGCTGACGGTCGCTCCTCGCGTCGCGGCGCCATTCATGTCTGCAAAATAGGTGGCGATCGCTTTGACGTCGGCATCGGGAAGCTTGGCAAGTCCGAAGTGGATCACCTCCGACATCGAGGCGGCCGCTACACCGTGGAGCGCGGTGCCCCCGGTACGCAAGAAGCCATAAAGCTCCTCTTCGGTCCACGGAAGCGGTGCCGGGTTGGCGGCCGTCAAAGCCGGCGCTACCCAGCCATCGACCATCCCACCGGTGTAGGCATGCGATCCCGTCTTCGAGGCCCCGAGTGCGTTGCGCGGCGAATGACAGGCCGCGCAATGGGCCAGCCCTTCCGAAAGGTATGCGCCCCGGTTCCACGCCTCGCTCTTGGCAGGATCGGGCCGATACACCCCTGGGTGGAAGAAGAGCAGTTTCCATCCCCACTGCAGAGCGCGGATGTTGAGCGGGAACGGCACGGTATTGGCCGGAGGGACCCGATTCACCGGCCGGCGCGTCATGAGGTAGGCATAGAGCGCCTGCACATCGTCATCGGTCACGCGGGTGAAGTGGTCGAACGGAAATGCGGGATAGAGATGGGAGCCATCCCGCGCGACGCCCGCATGCAGGGCCCGCGCGAAGGCGGGCTCAGACCAGCGGCCGATGCCGCTCACGGGATCCGGAGTGACGTTCGAGGTGTAGATCGTGCCGAACGGAGTCCCGATCCCGAGGCCGCCGGCAAAGTGCTGGCCGCCAAGGGTCGTGTGGCAGCTCTCGCAGTTCCCCGCAGTAGCCAGAATCTCCCCGCGCGCGATCAGTTCGGGGGAGAATGTCGCGGCCGCCGGTGGCTCGATGGGCGGGATCTCCGCGCGGTGTGCCAGGGCGAAGAAGCCCAACACGCCGACGACCAGAACTGCCACCACCCAGATCAGACTTCGTTTGCCCATGACGCCTTCACGGTTGCCAACTCGGAGCCACCTCAGCGGGTAGCTCGCGAAGCCCTGCTCCAGCCCACCGCGGCAACAGACGCCTCACGGCGATCCCGGCTGACGGTGATTGGGCACGCAGCCGCCCATCGCTGCCATTGCACGAAGGTATCGACCCCCACGCGATTTCAACGGCACGTCGAGGATGTCCCTGTGGCCGTCCTGTGCGCACGTGCCCCCGATACCATCGTCTAGCAGATTCCTCCGGGCGCTCGTGGCCTACTGAAGGCGAACCGCCATTCAGAGCCTAGTCGATCACTTGCAGGTGGATGTCGGAGTACGAGTTTGATGCCCGAGACGAGCGACGCTCTGGACCTCGCGCGGCTGCAGTTTGCGTTCACGATCTCGGCCCACATCATCTTCCCCGCGATCAGCATCGGGCTCGCGAGTTATCTGGCAGTGCTCGAGGGCCTGTGGTTGCGAACCGCAAACCCGGTTTATCGCCGCCTCTTTCTCTTCTGGTCGAAAATCTTCGCTGTCGGTTTCGCCATGGGGGTCGTCTCCGGTGTCGTAATGAGCTACGAGTTCGGCGCCAACTGGGCTGGTTTCGCCCGCTTCGCGGGCTCCGTCAACGGGCCGCTGCTGACCTACGAAGTGCTGACGGCGTTCTTCCTCGAGGCCGGCTTCCTCGGCATCATGCTCTTCGGCTGGCAGCGGGTCGGTGCGCGGCTGCATTTCCTCGCTACCCTGCTGGTCGCACTCGGCACGCTGTTCTCCGCCTTCTGGATCCTGGCGTCCAACAGCTGGATGCAGACCCCGCAAGGATTCCAGATCGTAGACGGCCGGGTGCTGCCGCTCGACTGGCTGAAGATCGTCTTCAATCCCTCGTTTCCGTTCCGGCTCGTGCACATGTCGCTGGCGGCCTTTCTGGTGGCGGCGACCCTCGTAGCGAGCTGCGCCGCGTGGCATCTGCTCCGCGGCCGGCGCGGCGCTGAAATCACCACTTCGTTCTCGATGGCGGTCGGCATGATCCTCGTGGCCACCCCGACTCAGATGATTGCCGGCGACGCGCACGGCCTCAATACGCTCGAGCACCAACCGGCCAAGATCGCAGCCATCGAGGGCCTGTGGGAAAGAGAGAAAGGCGGCACATCGCTCAATCTCGTCGGCTGGCCGGACATGCGCGCGGAGCGCACCAAGTACGCTTTGTCGGTGCCGCATCTTGGCAGCGTGATCCTGACGCGCAGCTGGAATGGCGAGATCCCGGGTCTGAAGGAGTTCGCGCCCGAAGACCGGCCGAATTCGACGATCGTGTTCTGGAGCTTTCGCGTCATGGTCGGCATGGGTCTGCTCATGCTGCTGCTCGGGGTGCTCGGCCTGATACTGCGACTGCGCAACCGGCTCTATGACACGCGCTGGTTCCAGTTTTTCGCCCTCGCAATGGGGCCGTCGGGTCTCATGGCCCTGCTCGCGGGCTGGATCACGACGGAGGTGGGGCGCCAACCCTGGGTCGTCTACGGGGTGCTGCGAACCGCGGATGCCGCCTCGCCTTTGTCTTCGCAGCAAGTGGGGACGTCGCTGCTGATCCTCTTCGTTGTCTACTTACTCGTCTTCGGCACCGGCAGCTACTACATGGTGAAGCTGATGGCGAAGGGACCGGAGGTGGGTGACGAGGGAGCCGGGTCAGCGCGCGAGGTCGGCGCGAGTGCGGCGGCCTTCGACCGCCGTCCAATGTCGCGCGCCACCGATCCGATCGACGAATGAGGCACTCATGACGATCGATCTTCCAACCCTCTGGGCGGGCATCATTGGCCTCAGCGTGTTTCTCTACGTCTTGCTCGATGGCTTCGACCTCGGCATTGGTCTGCTCTTTCCGTTCTTTGACCGCGAGGGCGAGCGCGAGGTGATGCTGAACACGGTTGCTCCGGTCTGGGACGGCAACGAGACCTGGCTGGTGCTCGGCGGCGCCGGCTTGTACGGAGCCTTTCCCGTCGCCTACTCCACGTTGCTGCCGGCTGTGTACCTCCCGGTGATCGGGATGCTCTGCGGCCTGATTTTCCGCGGCGTTGCCTTCGAGATTCGCGCCAAGGCGCGCCGCACGCAGAACCTGTGGGATCTCGCCTTCATTCTGGGCTCGGGCACCGCGACGCTCTGCCAGGGCGTGATTCTCGGCACGCTGCTACAAGGCATTCGGGTCGTCGACGGGCGATTCGCGGGCGACCCGTTCGACTGGGTGGCCCCCTTCCCGGTGTTCTGCGGGCTGGGGCTCCTGGTCACCTATGCAGCGCTCGGTTGCGGCTGGCTCGTCATGAAAACCGATGGCGATCTGCAGCGGCGGATGCGCGTGCTGCTGAAGCCGTGGTCGGTGATACTGCTCGCGATCATCGGGATCATCAGCCTCTGGACGGTACTCGGTCAGCCGGCCGTCGCGCGCCGTTGGTTTGCGGGGTACCACTTCCTGTACTTCGCCCCGGTGCCGCTGCTCGTTCTCGCCTGCATCGCCGGCGTCTTCCGCTCAGCGGATTCAGGCCACGACGCGCGCGCGTTCATCCTGATGGAAGCGCTCATCTTCCTCGGCTACAGCGGCTTGTTGATCAGCATCTTCCCGAACATTGTGCCGCCGAACCTGAGCATCTGGGCGGCCTCGGCACCCCGATCGAGCCAGGTTTTCGCCCTGGTCGGTGTGGCGATCATCCTGCCCATCATTCTTTCCTATACGGCGCTGTCCTACTGGGCGTTCCGCGGCAAGGTGCACCACGGCGAGGGCTATCATTGAGTAAGAATGTACCCGAGCGCCCTCCGTTGCGATCGCGGCTCGGCTGGTTCGCGCTGCTGTACATCGGCGGCGTGCTGGCGGCCTTCCTATTGGCCGCAGTCCTTCACCTGCTGCTGAATGCGCGGCTCTAGAATTTAACGTCAGTCCTGCCATCGCCACGCGCGAATCTCCGGGAGATCCTCGCCGTACTCGCGGATGTACTCGCGGTGCTCGGTGAGCTTGTCCCGCAACGCCTGCTTGGCGTACCCGGCCCGGGCTTCGAGCTGCGGCAGGCGGTCGATCGCAGCCCCGACCAGGTGGAAGCGGTCGAGCTCGTTGAGCACCGTCATGTCAAACGGTGTGGTGATCGTTCCCTCCTCCTGGTAGCCGTGCACGTGCAGGTTCTGGTGATTGGTGCGGCGGTAGGTGAGCCGATGAACGAGCGAGGGATAGCCATGGAAGGCGAAGATGATGGGTCTGTCCCGCGTGAACAGCGCATCAAAATCCGCATCATCGAGGCCGTGGGGGTGCTCGCTTGCGGGCTGCAGCCTCATCAGGTCCACGACGTTCACTACGCGGATCTTGAGTTCGGGAAAACTTCCCCGCAGCAGCTTCACTGCCGCCAACGTCTCGAGCGTCGGCACATCCCCTGCGCATCCCATGACGACGTCGGGCTCGGCCCCGCGGTCGGTGCTCGCCCACTCCCAGATGCCGATGCCAGCCGTGCAGTGCTTGATGGCGGCGGGCATGTCGAGCCACTGGGGCGCTGGGTGCTTGCCGGCGACGATCACGTTGACGCGGTGGCGGCTGCGCAGACAATGATCGGCCACCGACAGCAGGCAGTTCGCATCCGGCGGCAGGTAGATGCGGACGATGTCCGCCTTCTTGTTGACGACGACATCGAGGAAGCCCGGATCCTGGTGAGTGAAGCCGTTGTGGTCCTGCCGCCAGACGTGGGAGGCGAGCAGGTAGTTAAGCGAGGCGAGCGGCCGACGCCAGGGGATGCCGCGCGTCACCTCCAGCCACTTGGCGTGCTGGTTGAACATCGAGTCGACGATGTGGATGAACGCCTCGTAGGAGTTGAAGAGGCCATGGCGCCCTGTGAGAAGGTAGCCTTCGAGCCATCCCTCGCACTGATGCTCGCTCAAGACCTCGATCACGCTCCCCGAAGACGCCAGGAACTCATCGCCCGGGACGGTCTCCGCCATCCACTGCCGCGAGGTGACCTCGAACACCGCGTCGAGGCGGTTTGAAAGCGTCTCATCCGGTCCGAACAGGCGAAAACTCCGCGGACTCCGATTGAGCTTGATCACATCGCGAAGGAAGCTCCCGAGAACGCGCGTATCTTCCGATTCGACCGCACCCGGCGCGGGCACGCGGACGGCGTACTCGCGGAAGTCGGGCATCCGCAGATCCCTGAGGAGCGTGCCTCCGTTCGCGTGCGGGTTCGCTCCCATCCTGCCGGCGCCGCTCGGAGCGAGCTCGGCGAGCTCCGCAGTCAATCTGCCCGCGCTGTCGAACAGCTCGCCGGGGCGGTAGCTGCGCATCCATTGCTCGAGCTGCTTGAGATGCGCTGGATTGGTGCGCACCCCGCCGAGCGGTACCTGGTGCGCGCGGAATGTGCCCTCGACGGGCTTGCCGTCCACCACCTTGGGACCGGTCCAGCCCTTCGGTGAGCGCAGCACGATCATGGGCCAGCGCGGCCGGCCGGTGACGCCCGCCGCACGCGCCTCGCTCTGGATGCGCCTGATCTCGCGCATGATCGCGTCGAGCGTTGCGGCCATCGACTGATGCATGCGCACGGGCTCATCGCCTTCGACGAAATGCGGTTCATAGCCGCAGCCGCGCAGATACTCCTCGAGCTCCTCCCTCCCGACGCGCGCGGCCAGCGTGGGATTGGAGATCTTGTAGCCGTTCAGGTGCAGGATCGGCAGCACAGCCCCATCGCTCGCGGGATTCAGGAATTTGTTGCCATGCCAGCCGGTCGCGAGCGGCCCGGTCTCGGCTTCGCCATCGCCGATGACACAGGCGACGATCAGGTCCGGATTGTCGAAGGCGGCGCCGAAGGCATGGCCAAGGGAATAACCGAGTTCGCCTCCTTCGTGAATCGAGCCGGGTGTTTCTGGCCCCACGTGGCTCGGGACGCCTCCGGGGAATGAGAACTGCTTGAACAGCCGCCGCAGTCCCGCCTCGTCCTGGGTCACGTTGGGATAGTGCTCGGTATACGTACCCTCGAGATACGTATTGCCGACGAGCGCCGGCCCACCGTGCCCGGGGCCGGCGATGTAGAACATGTTCAGGTCGTACTGCTTGATGATTCGGTTGAGGTGCACGTAGATGAAGTTCTGCCCGGGAGTGGTCCCCCAATGGCCGAGCAGCCGTGGCTTGATGTGCTGCGGGGCGAGCGGCTCGCGCAGCAGGGGATTGTCCAGCAGGTAAATCTGCCCGACGGACAGATAATTTGCGGCACGCCAGTACGCGTCCATCCGTCGCAGCAGATCCGCGGAGAGAGGCTCATCCATCGTTCTCCTCCAGGCGGTCACACAGAGTTCGCTGGATGGGCCACCGCATCGATTCGCATCCAGCGCAGGCGCGAGCCGATCCTCAAGCCAACGCCGTTCGCGCGCCGAAGTTCACGGCGAAACTCCATTGAGAGCGGAGGGAAGCTCCCTCGCGGCGTTTCCTCGCCAGTAGATCGCACTCCTCCGGCTCCTTGCAGATAGACGAAGGTGCAATGGACGTGTGCTCATCGAGTCGTACGCTCTACCGAACCGGCGACCGGCTCGGGCGGGCGATCCACGGAGGGCGCCGGATAGACGAGTGATCCATAGAGGAGCCCACTGAGATGTCAACTTCGTCCTTAGAAGCAGGAATGCCCTACGCTCTCACCGGGGTGCTCGGCGCCCACTGGGTCTTGTTCCTCACCGAGGGCATTGCGCTCCTCGTCCTCGGCTCGCTCGCAATCCTCGTGCCGGTCGTCGCCTCAGTCGCCGCGACCATCTTCTTCGGCTCCCTACTTCTCATCAGTGGTGCCGTGGGAACCTTCTCGACACTGCGTGCCGGCCGCATGCCCGGCTTCGCCTGGTCGCTGCTCTCCGCGCTGGTCGCCCTCGCGGCAGGCGCATTGCTCCTCTGGTGGCCAGTGCAGGGAACGCTGTCGCTAACCGCTGTGCTGATCGCTTTTCTTCTCGTCGACGGCACTCTCACGATCCTGTACGCGCTCGATCACCGCCGGGCGCTCTCGGGCCGCTGGGGCTGGATGCTGGGGAGCGGCATTCTCGGCATCGGCCTCGGGGTGCTACTCCTCGTGGGTCTGCCTGGAACGGCGCTCTGGGCGCTTGGGCTCTTGGTCGGCATCGACATGATCTTTGGCGGGTGGGCGCTGACCTTGATGTCGCTGCAGGCGCGGCACGCGCGTGCCGCATCGGCGTGAGCGTAGAGCGCCCGTCGTAGCCCCGTTCCGCGATGACTCAGCCCGCCACGCGTAGCGCGGCGCGCTCGATGGCGGCTCGCTGATCCTTGAGCTCGCCGAGGAACCGGTGCAGGCCCCTCAGGACCTGGGCGCCTTCGCCGACTGCGGTGGCGATGCGCTTGGCCGAATTCGCCCGCATGTCGCCGACCGCAAACACACCGGGGACGCTCGTTTCAAGCGATCGGCACTCGTGGCGCGCGACATCCCCGCCCGTGAGGACGAAACCCTTGCTGTCGACGGCGACACCGGCGGCGGCGAGCCACCCGGAGTTGGGCTCGGCGCCGATGAAGAGGAAGAGATGGCGGATGGGCCGGCCGACGCTCGCCCCCGACGCGAGACGCCAGCGCAACGTGTCGAGCCGGCCATCTTCGCCCTCGAGAGCCGCCACGGTGGCCTCCCGCACGACCTCGACGTTCGGGAGACTCTGGATTCGATCGACCAGGTAACTCGACATCTTGGCGCCGAGCTCCTTGCCGCGGAGCAGAAGCCAGATCTTCGCGACCTGGTTCGCGAGGAAGACGACCGCCTGGCCCGCCGAGTTACCGCCCCCGACCACCGCGACCTCCTGGCCGGCGCATAGCCGCGCTTCGAGCGGTGATGCCCAGTAGTGAGCGCTCGCGCCCTCGAACGATACGAGATTCTCCACGCCGAGCCGCCGGTATCGCGCCCCGGTAGCGGCGACGACCGCGCGCGCGCACACCCGCTCATCGTCCGCGAGATGCAGCGTGAAGTGGCCGCCCTCCCCGTCCGGACGCTCAAGCCCGATCACGGTCTTCGGGATCCCCATCTCGACCCCGAACTTCTGCGCCTGGTTATAGGCACGCGCCATGAGTGCCATGCCGCTGATGCCCGTAGGGAAGCCGAGATAGTTTTCAATGCGCGCCGAGGCACCCGCCTGCCCGCCGAAGGCATGACGGTCGAGGACCAGCACGGAGAGACCTTCGGAGGCTGCGTAGACGGCGGTGGACAGGCCCGCGGGTCCCGCCCCCACGATGGCGACGTCGTACACGCGCTCGCCGTCCAGCACGAAACTCAACCCCAGGCAGCGGGCCAGCTCGCTTTCCGCCGGATTGCGGAGGAGCTCCCCGTTGGGGCAGAGGACGATCGGCAGTTGCGTCACATCGATATGAAAGGGCTCAAGGAGCGACCGCGCCTCGGCATCGACATCGGGATCGAGCGTCCCGTGGGGATGACCGTTACGGCGCAGGAATTCCCGCAGCCGCAGCACATTGCGGTCCTCGGGGCGCCCGATGATCAGTGGCCCTCCCGCCCCGACCTCCAGCGCCACCATGCGCCTGAGAATCAGCGCGCGCAGAATCCGTTCGCCGAGCTGCGCCTCGCTGATGAAGAGGGCGCGCAGTCGCTCGGGCGGGAGGAGCAGCACCAACACCTCACCCTCGGCCCGCGCATCGACCAGGGCGGGGCGTCCGGTGATCTGGGCCAGCTCTCCAAAAAAACCTCCCCGGCCGTAGGTGACGAGGGGCTCCTGCGCTCCGGTGACGTCCCTGCGGTACACGGTCACGTTCCCCTCGAGGATCACCATGAGCCCCCGCGACCGCTCACCCGCCCGGGCGAGGTACTCCCCCTCGGTGTAGGCGCGGTTCGTTCCGAAGCGGCGGACGCGCTCGAGCTCGCCCGCCTCGAGCACGGGAAAGAGCTGCTGGCGGCGGGTGGCGATGAAGGGGCTCTCGTAGGGCATGGGCGCGCTAGGGACTCGGCCGCGACAGTCGGGGACACCCGCCGGTCGTGAGTGCGGGCACGCGGGCGATAAGACCAGACCGCTGCAAAACGATCGATTACACGATGGTATCGGCCCGCCGGCCGGCACGCCTCGAGGCGCACACCATCGTGTCATCGCCGTCGCTCGAGTGGTGTGCTCCCATACGTCCCCGGCGGCGCTGGCCTCATGCGGCCGGCGGATGCGCAGCATGCCTGAAAGGAGTGCCCATGCCAGAAGCCCACCAGCCCGGCGAGAGCGAGTTTCGCGTGATCTGGCCGGATACTCTCGAATGGCAGCCCTTTGCCGGCTTTCCGTCCGCCGTACGCCTCGCCATCCTCGTGGGCGATCCGACCCAAGCAGGTCCGTACGTCATCCGCGTGCGCGTTCCGGCGGGCGAGAGAATGATGCCGCACAGGTATTCCGACGACCGCATCTACACCGTGATTTCCGGGATCTTGTATATCGGACTCGGCGAGCACTTCGATGAGAGCAAGCTCACGGCTCACGCTCCCGGGAGCCTGCTGGTGCTACCGAGCGGGCAAGCGCATTTTCACTGGGCACGATCCGGCGAATTCATCGCGCAGGTGAACGGCATCGGCGCCGTGGCGCTCGACTATCTCAAACGCGGCGATGACCCACGGCAGTTGTAATGGTGCCCGCCCTCTTTCAACACCAACACCATCGTGCAATCGCCCGCCAGTCGTGCAGGTGATGGGATGACAGCAGTTGTATCGCGGAGCTCTCGTCTGACCCCCCGACGGATCGCTCCGTAACCTGGCCGGGGGTCGCCCCGCGACCCGCCGGTCGTTTAGCGACGCCGAGGAGGACTGAATGCTCGCGCCGTTGTCCGAACCACCGCTCTGGTGCGTGGTGCAGGCCGATGGGGACCGGATGTGTCTCACCAGCGTCGGATCGGTTCCGATTCAGTATTGGAGAACGCACGAATCGCCGGCGTTGATCCAGCGCGGTCTCCACCGCGCATTCTGCATCGCCCGGCCGCAGCATGTGGTCGCGACGGTGGCCGAGGCTCACCGCAGCTGGTGGTCGGACCCGCTGTGGTGCGTCCCGAGCGCCCGGCGCATCGTCGACGAATCGAGCGGTCGGCCCACGGTGACACTCGCGGCGGCGCTCGCACTCATCGAGCGTCAGGCCGACGGCGAGGCCCTGATTGTGCTGCAGCCGGCCGACACGTTCTACGCGAGCGAGGACGCCTTCATCGCCGGCGTGCGTCGCGCCGTACGAACGCTCGAGCGACTGCCGGGGCACGTCGTGACGCTCACCATGGATGCCTATGCGAGCGAGCCCGGCCAGGACTATCTGCTGCTCGGCGCCGAGGATGGCTATCCCGGAAGACACGCCGTGCGCTTCATCAAGCGTCCCTCGCCCGTGATCGCGGAGCGTCTGGTCGACATGGGCGCACGGCTCAGCACGGGAGTCTACGTGGCGCAGCTCGCCACGTTCACCGCCATCCTCGGCGAGCTTTGGCCGGACCTGGTCACCGAGGCGCGCGCGCGGGCGTGGGCGAGCGAAGAGGAGGTCCTGCTCCCGGCGCGCATGATCGGCAGCCAGTTCTGCCGGCCGTGGCGCCACACCTGGGTGCAGCGTCCGCTGCCGCGCCTGCGGGCGGTGGCGGTAGATGATTGTGGATTCTCCTCACTCGCCGCAAGGACCGAGGCGGAGCGCACCGCCCAACGGTGCCACTGACAGGCCGTGCCGGCTCACTAGAGAACCTAGAGTCCCCACCTGAAAGCCAGGCAGACGCCGATGGCGCGCGCTTTCAAAGTCGGTGACCACGTGAGCTGGAACTCGGAGGCCGGTCGCGTGACGGGGACGATCATCGCCGTTCACACCCGGGCCGTGAGCTGGAAGGGCTATATGCATCACGCGACCCGTGACGACCCGCAGTACGAAATCCAGAGCGACAGGACCGATCACATCGCGCTCCATAAGAGCGCGGCCCTCACCTTGAACGATGAATAGCGCTCCGCGCACACAAACCGTTTATACCGTTGGCCATTCGACCCGCTCGATCGGCGAGCTGGCGGGCCTGCTGACTGAGGCCGCCATCGAATTGCTGGTCGATGTGAGGTCGCTGCCGCGCTCGCGCAGACATCCCCAGTTCAACATCGAGGTGCTGCCGGGATCACTGGCCCCCTTCGGGATCGACTACAAGCACCTCGCCGCGCTCGGTGGCCTCAGGGATCGGCCGCGAGAGGCGCCGCCCTCGGCGAACACGTTCTGGCGCAACGAGTCCTTCCGCAATTACGCGGACTACGCGATGACGGGTGAGTTCGCCGCCGGGATGGAGAGACTGCGCGGTCTGGCGAACATAAACTGCTGCGCCATCATGTGCTCGGAAGCGGTCTGGTGGCGCTGCCATCGTCGCATCATCAGCGACTACCTGCTGACGGAGGGATTCGAGGTGCGCCACATCATGGGAGAGCGCGAGGTGAAGTCCGCGGTACTCACCCCGGGCGCCGAGAAGCTCCCCGGCGGGGCGCTGGTGTATCCGGGTTAGACCGAACGCCCCCCCGCCGTCAGCTCGGGTCAGAGACGGTCGGCGTAGATGAGATGGCCGGGCCCGAGCTCGCTCAGTATCTGCTCGAGACTCTCGTGCGAGACCGCGAAGCAGCCCTGGCTGCGTCCCAGCATTCCCCAGGTCCCCACCATCGCCTGACTCACGTACCAGGCGCTATGCACGACGAGAGCGCGTTGTTCTGCGTTGCTGTTGGTGGCATCGAGCCCCTCGAGACGGATCGAGCGGCCGTGCGCACCCACGTAGCTCTCCGAGGTGCGATAGGCGCCCGCCGAGGTCGCGTTCGAGCGCGGCTCGTTGGAGAAGCGCTCGAGCCATCCGCTGCGGGCGGGGTCCGATCCCCGCCCGTGGGCAACGAGGTGCGAGCTCACGCTGCCGTCGGCGAGCTTGAGCAGATGCAATCGCGGCGACCGCGAGGGACGCGAGAAATCCGCAATGGCGATCAGGTCGCGGTGTTCGATCCGGTCCCAGTGCTCCTCGAGGGCCGCGAGCGCGCGGCGCAGGAGCTCCGGGCCTACTACGCTCTCGACCCGTGGAGAGCGCGGCGAAGGCCAGGCCGCCGCGCTGCCCACGCCGCCCAAAGCCGTCGCGAGAAACCAGCGACGCGAGCGTTTGAAAGATGAGCCCGGGATCGACATGGAGTGAGTGGGACCTGACTGCGACACCAAAGTTCACTTGACCCTCGAGGTCCCTCGAGGTGCCATGCTGTCGATCAAACCGGTACTGCAGGTTCCGCCATGCCCCGAATCACGCTTCTGGCGCTGCTCTTGCTGAGTGCCACGGCCGCGCTTCACGCCGTGGCCCGCGCCGACTCGGTCCCCTTCTGGGGAGCCAAGGCCTCGGTACCGATCGACACGCCGATCAATCGACTGCACCGGGGCGAGTTCCTGTGGATGGGCAATGCGGTCGCATCCGGTCCCCTGGTCATGGTCGTGAGCCTCAACGAACAGCGGGCCTATGTGTATCGCAACGGTGTCCTGATTGGTGCGACGTCCGTGAGCACGGGCCGGCCGGGGCACCTGACGCCGACCGGGGTCTTCACCGTGCTGCAGAAGCAGCAGGAACACCGCTCCACCATCTACGACGGCGCGCCCATGCCTTACATGGAACGACTCACCTGGAGCGGCATCGCGCTGCACGCCGGAGGCCTCCCCGGTTATCCGGAGTCGCACGGCTGCATCCATCTACCGAGTGAGTTCGCCAAGCTGCTCTTTGACACCACTACGATGGGCATGACGGTCGTCATCGCGAACCAGGCGTCGCAGCCCCGGCAGGTCGCGTATCCCGGGTACCTCGTGCCGGTCAGTTTCCATGGCGGCCAGCCGATCGGTCACGCGCCACTCGCCCCCGCCGAGAAGGACCGCTGGCAGCCCCAACGCTCGCCGAGTGGTCCCATCAGCATCGTCGTCAGCCAGCGCAGTCGGCGGGTCGTGGTCTACCGCAACGGCATCGAGATCGGTCGGGCGCGTCTCGAGGTCAAGAGCGATGAGCCCTTCAGGAGTCACACCCTGATCCTGACGGACAGCCCCAGCACGATGCCCGATCCCTACGTCCCCGATCCGACCAAGTACCGTTGGATGTTGATCGGCGCGCCAGGGGATACCGGTGAGGCGGGCACCGAGATCAGCGCGGCTTCGCTCGCGAAGATCAGCCTTCCGGAGGAGTTCGTGCGCGAGGTCGATGCGATACTGACGCCCGGCGCCACCGTGTTCGTGACCGACCAACCGCTCACCCCGGAAAGTTCCGGGACCTCGCTCCAGGTGCTGGACGCTGACCCACCGGCGACCGACCCGCCGCCCAGGCTCTGATACCCGGGCTTAGGCACGCAGCCTAACGCGGCAGCGTCGGGCGTCCCTCGTGTTGGATCAGGAGATCGTGCATGTCGTTGGCATGCTCCTCCTCCTGCGCGAGGATGCGCTCCAGCAGGATGCGCGTGCTCGGGTCGTTGTCGGCGAAGTAGCGCACCATGTCCCGGTAGCTCTCGATCGCGATGCGCTCGGCGACCAGATTCTCCCTGATCATGTCGACGAGCGTCTCTCCCTCGACGTACTGCGAGGCGGCGCGATCCGTCACCCGCGCGGGATTGAGACACGGCTTGCCGCCCAGTTGATTGATCCTTTCGCAAAGGAGATCGAGATGCTGCTCCTCTTCCTTAGCGTGCTGGGCGAATTCCTCGCGCACGGCCTCGCTCGATATCCCGGCGGCCGCGACGGCGTGGTACTTGTAGCGCAGCACGCAGACGATCTCGGTCGCGACGGCGTGGTTGAGGAGCGCGACCGCCTGCTCGATGCTCCCGCGATAGTTCCGCGTGACCGCCCCCGCGGCCAGATCCTCACGCGCCGCGCGCCGGATGGCGGCCAGACTTTCGCTGAACCAGCGATTCTGACTCTCGGAAAAAGGCTCGCTCAGCTCGGGCGCGGCGTGCCGACGCCCGGCCTCCTCGGCCGCCTCGAGCTCCCGCGCTTCGCGCGCGCTGCGAGGAGCCGCGTCACGCGCCGCACGCTCGACGTCGGCGCTTCGCAGGAACCGTTTAGTCGACCGCTCGAACCTCCGCGCCGCCCGGTAATCTCCCTCCCCCTGAATTCGGGCCTGCAAGCGCGTCCCGGCAGCAGCCGGACGCCTGCGTGCGCGCTCCGTCGTATTCGATGCCCTCATCGTGCGCCTCCAGCCTGCTCTTGCAGGGCTAGTACATCAGAACCGCGAAGGCGAAGCGATTGGGCGAAGGTATCAGTCGATACGTTCGGTTACACGGCTGCGCTGATCAGCAGGACCAACCTCCGCAAACCAGGCTCGACAGCCGTCCCGAACGTTTCCTCTGGAGGCAGCGGAGGGTCGCCGCTGATCCTCCCTGGCAACGCCGGCCTGATATCCCTACTCCAATGGCGGAATACTGTTTCCCTCTAATGGAAAGGTGTGATGGCCCGGACCGCCGCGCGGCGCGACCATATCGCCGAGATCACTTATACCGTCACGACGGCGTTTGAGTTCAGTGAACCTTGCTTGATCATGATGCGGAGTCATCGCCATGTCCGAAGCCACACCAGACTTCCTGCCCTTCGCCGACGCCTATGACCAGGGATCGAACTGCTGCGCAGCGCCTACTGTATATCTGGTGTGTGACGATGACGCCGGCCGTCAGTCGCTACGATCATTGATCGACTCGGCCGGCTGGCACCCGCAAGCCTTCGCCTCCTCGGGCGAGTTCCTGCTCCGCGCGCGGCCCTCTTCGCCGAGCTGCCTGGTGCTCGATGCCTCGGTTCCGGGCCTCGAAGGTCTGCTCGCACGTCTCGCGTCGGATCACATCGACACGCCGATGATCTTCATCATTGGAGATGCCGATGTGGCGATGACGGTCCGGGTCATGAAGGCGGGCGCCAGCGAGGTCTTGATCAAGCCGTTTGACAACGAAGCGCTGCTCAAGGCCATTGCGCAAGCTCTCGAGCGAAGCCGTAGCTCACTCCTTCACGGCCTCGAGATGCGGGCGCTGCGCGAGCGGTACGCGGGCCTCAGCCGCCGCGAGCGCCAGGTCCTGGCACGGGTGGTACTCGGGCGGTTGAACAAGCAGATCGCCGGAGAGCTCGATATCAGCGAGATCACGGTGAAGGCTCATCGGGGCAAGATGATGCGAAAGATGAAGGCCCGCTCCGTGGCGCAGCTGGTCATCATGTACGACAGCATCGGGGACGACTCAGGCGGCTGATGCCGGGCGGCACGGGACCCGAGAGTCGACCCCGCGCACGGGCGACCGTTACCCACGCCGGTCGTGTGAGGCGGGGATATTGAGCGAGCCCGCGATCCTGACGAGGTCGGCAAAGGAATCCGCCGCCATCTTCCGCATGACATTGGATCGATGGATCTGGAAGGTTACTTCGCTGATTCCCAGCTGCGCGGCGGCCTGCTTGTTGAGAAGGCCGCTGACCACGAGGGGCAGCACCTCGCGCTCACGCGGCGTGAGTGACTCAAAGCGTTGCGCAAGCGACTGCAGAGCGGCTCGTTCGACCCGGCGCTCGCGGTCAAGCTCGAGAGCGGCACGGACGAGGTTGAGCAGCTCCTGGTCGTCGAAGGGCTTCGTCAGAAAATCCAGCGCTCCCGCCTTGATGGCTCGTACGCTCGTGGCAATGCTGCCGTGACCGGTGATGAAGATGATCGGCGGATGATGTTGGTCGGCAATCTGCCGCTGCAGATCGAGGCCATTGATGTCCGGGAGCTCGACATCCAGGATGACGCACGCGGGCACGTCGGGCCGGGGATAGGCCAGGTATTCGGCAGCGGACCCCAGGGCGACGGAGCGGAGGCCGGAGGCGGCCAGCAGGTCCTGGAGCGCTTCGCGAAGACCTGCATCGTCGTCTACGATGAGTACGAGATGGTCCGCCCACGGCATTGGAGCTTGCTCGGGTTGCCGGCACGATGGCTTGCGGGCTTATGGTACGTCGCTCTCCCCACGCTTTGAATCCCGTGAGGTGACGGCGCCCGCGAAGTGCGGCCAGATCCCGGCCTCTCCCACGCCTACTCGCCAACGTCCCTGCCGTCTCTCATAGCTTTCTGTGAGTTAACCCGGGGAAGCGCTCCGGCACACTTCGGCCGTCGACCGACGACGACTGACCCGACCGCCCGGGGAATCGACGGAACTGCCTCAAGGAACATACGTAGGTGGAAGGGCTCATCGACAGGAAGGCGGTTGCGTGTGAGGCTCCCGTGGCGCTTGAATTCGCTGTGAGAGAGACCCGCGCCATGGCTGAAGCTTCTCGAGAACTCATCATCGCGGTGGTCGATGATGATCGAAGCGTTCTCGAGGCGCTCGAAGATCTCCTGCAATCCGCTGGCTACCGGGTGCGGCTCTTCGGCTCCGCGACCGCGCTGCTCGAGAGCGGGAGCCTCGCGGACATCGACTGTCTCGTCTCCGACATCGACCTCCCGAGGGTCGATGGCTTTGAACTCCTGCGGCTTGCCAAGGCGGCCAGACCCGAGCTGCCGGTGATCCTGCTCACGGGACACGCCGACATGACGAAGCGACCCGAGCCTGCCGGCGCCCGGTATTTCCGGCTCTTCAAGAAGCCGTTCGACGCACAGGAGCTGCTGACGGCGATCTCGGACGCACTGCGCCGGGCCGCCCCGCGATAGCTCCTCACCTGGACGAACGCGGCGGACCCTGTTACGGCCGCTTGCCGTCCTGAATCCACTGCCTGAACTCGTCGACGGATGCCTTCTGCCATCGACCGTCGCACGGCATCGACCCGTCTTCGAGGCGACTGAGGATTGCCTCAGCCGAGGAGCGGACATCCTCATAAGAACTCAGATCCAGTCCGAGCGGCTTCATGGCCTCCACATCCTTGGGGCGGAACAACGGCTTGATGTCTTTCGCGAAGCTCAACATGGCGAGATACCCCTTGGGTTTCGCGATCAGATCAGCTCCGCGTCTGCGGCTCGACCATACGAAGGTGTCGGCCGATACCTTGGTACATGGCGGCTCCTATTACGCGCATGCCTCGGCCGCGCGAGAATCCCTGGCAAGGCGAGATCCCGTGGCTTTGCGAACCTTTTCGGGCGTTCACGCGAGATCGGAGAGCCACGCATAGAGGAGGATTTTCGATGCCGCGCTACGAGCTTCCCCCGCTTCCTTACGATTACGCTGCGCTCGAGCCCCACATTTCAGGGCGCATCATGGAATTGCATCACGACAAGCACCACCGCGCTTATGTCGAGGGTGCGAATCGAACCCTCGATCAGTTGGAGGAAGTGCGAGCGCGCGGGTCCTCCAGCGGTGTCGGGCAGCTGGCGCAGGTGCTCGCCTTCTACGTGTCGGGACACATCCTCCATAGCCTCTTCTGGACGAACCTCGCGCCGAAGGCGGGCGGTGAACCGCCCGGCGAGCTCGGCAAGGCGATTCAGCGGGAGTTCGGCAGCTTTCAGGCATTCAAGAAGCAATTTTCGGATACGGCCGCCGACATCATGGGGTCGGGCTGGGCTGTGCTCATGTGGGATGGCGCATCGAGGCGGCTCCTGGTGACACAGATTCACGATCATCAGTCGCACACCATTCAGGGCGCGGTGCCTCTCCTGGTCCTCGACGCCTGGGAGCATGCGTACTACCTGCAGTACGAGAATGCCAAGACCAGGTACTTCGATGCCGTCTGGAACCTCTGGAACTGGCCGGCAGTCGCCGCGCGCCTGGATGCGGCGAGTCAGTCTCGAGTCTGATCGACCCGCGGAAGCGAGCGACGGCTGCCTGAGGCGGGATCGCTTTCCACCGTCTGTCAGCCGACGAACCTCGAGATCCAGTGCTCAAAAGCGCTCATGAATGAGGCCAGGAACGCCCGAGTCGATTCGTCCTTGAACTGACCGTCTGCATCGATCAGGCGATCGACGCCGCCGATGTAAGCCTCGGGCTGCTGCATCGTCGGCATATTGAGAAATACCAGCGACTGCCGCAGATGGTGATTGGCTCCAAAGCCGCCGATCGCCCCGGGCGAGGCGCTCACTAGCGCGGCCGGCTTTCCGTTCCACACGCTCTTGCCCGGCGGTCGCGACCCGACGTCGATCGCGTTCTTGAGCGCCCCCGGCACCGAGCGGTTGTACTCCGGGGTCGCAAACAGCACGGCGTTGGCCCGAAGGACGCGAGCCCGAAACTCCGTCCAAGGCCGCGGCGGCTCGCCTTCATGGTCCTGGTTGTAAAGCGGCAGCGTGCCGAGAGGAATCTCCTCGATGCGCAGCGACGGCGGCGCGACCCGGATGAGACCGCGGAGTAACCCCCGCGTCAGCGACTCGCGGCGCTGGCTCCCGACGACAGCCACGACATCAAAGGGCGCGCTCATATCATTGCAGTTTGACCTCATCCGCACCGTCGAAGCGATTGCACCATGGTGTGGGTCTTCCGCCTGACACTTTGGTATCGGGTGACACCATCGTCCAAGAGACTCCCTCCCCGTCCGATGATGCAATCGGCTCTGGTAAAGGAGTCGACGGGTGGCGGATAGGCCTGACAGCGGCACCACCGAGCGGCGACTCCGTCAATTCATCATCTGTCAAAGGAGATAAAGCTATGTCAGATCTCGATGTACGCGAGGGCGTAAGAAGCGCGCTCGACTGGAGTCCCAAGATTGATGCCAGCCGGATCGCGGTGAGCGTGGACCATGGCGCGGTGTCGCTCACGGGGCAGGTGGGAGGCTACCTCGAGAAGTGGGACGCGGAGCGCATCGCGAAGCAAGTGTACGGCGTGACCGGCGTCGCGAACGACCTGCAGGTCGACTACGACTCCAACGGCGCGGCCACGGCCATCCGCGACTCGGACCTGCTGCAGCGTGTCCTGCAGTCGCTCAAGTGGAGTTTCGAGGTTCCATCGGGCGCGGTGAAACCGGTCGTCAGCGACGGTTGGGTCACGCTGAGCGGGAAGGTCAAATGGAACTTCCAGCGCGAGGCCGCGGAGAGCACCGTTCGCAACCTCTCGGGCGTCAAGGGCGTGACGGATGAGATCACGCTCGAGCCCCAGCCGACGCCGAAGGATGTCGACAAACGGATCAGCGACGCGCTGAGTCGCAACGCGCAGCTCGACGCGCGGCGGATCACGGTCTCGACGGACGGCGGCACCGCCGTGCTCGACGGCTCGGTGAGCTCCTGGGCCGAGCGCGATGAGGCCGAGACGGCGGCCTGGTCCGCTCCCGGCGTCAACATGGTGAAGAACAATCTCCAGGTGAACTACTGAGGTGAGTCCCATGGCCCGGCGCGGCGATATCTATGGTCACATCAACGGCGAGTCCGACATGCGCCGCGTATTCAAGGACATTCGACAGGATGTCGCGGAGGCTGATTCGCGTCCGATGCTGACCGAGCTCTATCGCCGCGCCGGCTACCTCATCACCCTCACCTACGCTCCTTCGTGGGAGGAGAAATTCGGGCGCGAGGCGCTTGAGCTGCGCAAGGTCGCCGAAAACGAGTTCCGCGTCACGGCGCAGCTGATCAACCGGCGCGCGGAGCAGATCGGCAGCGCCGCCGATTATCGCGACACCTGGGGCCGCGGCGCACCGACGGGCCGCGCGCGCAGCGGCCGGCGATCTCGAGGCTCCGCGACCAACTCGGAAGTCGACTTATAGGTCGCCGCAGCCGTTCACACCGCTCTTCTGTCCCGGTGTTCCCCGTTCATCAGCGCAGAGCCAACCTTTTTCCAGCGTGGAGATAAATCAATGAGCAGTCAGTCGATTGTCAGCAAGCCCATGCGTGCTTCCCGCGTCCTCGGCCTCCCGGATCCCTTCCGCGAGGTCGAGAACCACTTCTGGGAGCTGTTCGCGCGTCCCGCCGGCGCCATGCTGCAGCTTCCCGAGATGAAGGTCGACATTTCCGAGGACGATAAGGCCTACCAGATCAAGGCAGACGTCCCCGGCGTGAAGAAAGAGGACATCAAGGTCAAGATCGACGGGAACCGCGTGTCCATTGGCGCCGAGACCCGGACGGACGAGGAGTCGAAGAGCGGGAAGAAGGTGATCTCGAGCGAGCGAGCGAGCAGCCAGTACCGTGCGTTCACGCTCGCGCAGGACATCGACGCCGAGAAGGCCGAGGCCAAGTATCAGGACGGTGTCCTGGAACTGACGCTGCCCAAGAAGCCCGGCGCCAAGGTCACCGATCTTCCGGTCAAGTGACGGATGTCTTCTCCGGGCCGGGCGCAGGGAAAAGAAGTTCCCTGCGCCTCGAGCTGGCGGGTGGGCTTAGGAGTTCGCCGTGCCGGGCGCCATGCCTAGCGCCTGGTCGGCGCAAGTGGCGCTTCCTTGCAGGACGAGCGGCAGCTCCACGGTGAAGGTCGCTCCGGCGCCTTCGTTCGGCCTGACCGATATCCGTCCCTCGTGCGCCTCGACAATCGTCCGGCAAATGGAGAGTCCCATCCCCATGCCGGTCTTTTTGGTGGTAAAGAAGGGCTTGAAGACGCTCTCCGGGTCCTGTAGCCCGCAGCCCGAGTCGCAGACTTCCACTCGAACGTAGCCGCTTCCTTCCCTCCTCGAACGGATCATCAGCAGCCTGGGCGCTTCGGTCATCGCCTCCATCGCCTCGATGCCGTTGCGAACGAGATTGACGAGGACCTCCCGGATCTGTACGCGGTCCGCCGGGATCACCGGCAGATCCCGCTGCAGATCGGTTTCAATGCGGACACCGCGTCCTGACATTTCCTGGAGGATCAGCAGCCGCACTTGCTCGATCACCTGGTTGAGATCCACAGCACGGGCCGCGGGCTCGGCCTGCTTGAACAGGGCGCGCACCCGGTTCACGACCTCAAAGGCCAAGTTGGCGTCGCGGACCGTGCGTTCGGCACTCAGCCGGGCCCGCTCGAGATCCGGCGTCGCGGCTGACAGCCATCGCTGGCACGCCGCGGCATTCGCGGCGACCGCCCCGAGTGGCTGATTCACCTCATGTGCAATGGCAGCCGACAGTTGCGCCACGGTGGCGAGCCTCGCCGCCTGCGCGAGTTCGGCTCGCGCCTCGGAGAGTGCCGCGGTCCGGGCACGGACTTGAGCCTCGAGGCTGCCGGTCAGCTGACGCAGGCCGAGTTCGGCCTGCTCACGCGCGGCCACTTCCAGTTTGAGGCTCTCGATGGACTCCACGGCCTGATAAGCGGCGGACGCGAACTGGCCGAGACTCTCGAGCAGCCGCAGATCCTCGCGATCGAATTTGCGAGACTCGTTGTGCGCGATCGCCCAGATCGTGCCGACGGGCCGGCCCTTGACGTAGAAGGGAACCAGCAGGCCCTCATTAGCCAGCGGCAGCGCCTCGGCCAAATAGGGATAACGGCGATCCCAACGGCTGAACAGCATCGGAACGTTGCGATCGAGCACGTCACCGCACGGACCAAATCCGCGCGGGGTACCGCCGCCGATGTGCGGGTGCCACGCACCGGCAATCGCGGCCCAATAGAACCTGTCTTCGTCCTTCGTCAGCAGGCTGAGGCCAGCAGACTCGGCCCGGAGGACCTCGAGGACTTTGTCGGCCAGCGTCTGCAGAATTGTGTCAGGGGACTCGGCCAGCGCCCGCACCAGCGCCGCCAGTGCGCCGGTCTCCCGCTCGTAGTCCGGAGGACGTGCCGGACGCTTAACCAGCTCCTCCGTCCTGACAATCGATTCCAGAGAGGCGGTGGGGATTGCCGTTTCCGGCGACACATCCGTCTGCCAAGGCGCCGACTCGACCACGGTTCCCTCCACGGGCCTTTGGAAACGTCGAATCTCGTCTATTCACCGAGCTCGATGAAGCCCGGCGAATCCGCCCGATCGTACTCCAAATGACTTGGTTCTCACCATCGCGCGGGGCCGCGACAGTTGCCGTCATGGTTGCAGAATCGTTGCGCTCCCGCTTTGGGAAACACTTTCTTACAGATCAACGCACTCCCGTTTTACCAGCATGCGATGGCGAGCAAGGGCCGTGCGACTCGCGGCTCGGATTACCGAATCGCGACGCTGACCCTCCCGGCGGTAGCGGCGGTTCCCTCGGCATCCGATGGGACCTTCTCTACGAAATCGCTCTCCCGCATCATTTCCGAGATGCACCCCTTGACGCTGGCCGGGCTATTTAGCCTCGGGCTCTATCTGGTTACCGGGCTTGGGTCGGGTCTGCACGCGCTCCTCACCAAGGCCGATCCGCGGAGCGCCTTGAGCTGGATGGCCGTGTGCCTTCTCGTACCGTACGGCGGAGCGCTCCTTTACTGGCTCTTCGGCATCAACCGGGTGCGGCGCCGGCAGCCGCTCGCGCCGCCCCACCCGAGTGCGCTGGCCACTGCGCGCCCCACTCTCGTCGGGTCGCTCGCCCCGCAGGTTCGGATCGGGGACGCACTGACGCGCCGCTCCCTCGAGCCGGGAAACGCCATCGAGCCGCTCTACAACGGGGAGCTCGCTTTTCCGAGCATGCTGACCGCCATCAGTGAAGCGCGCGAGTCGGTCTGGCTCTCCAGCTACATCTTTCAGACGGATGCGGTCGGCGGCCAATTCATTGCCGCGCTCGCGGCGGCGGTACGGCGCGGAGTGAGTACACGGGTACTCGTCGATGGCGTCGGTGAGTGGTATGACTGGCCTCACGTGGTGCCGCAACTGCGGCGCGCCGGCGTGCCGAGTGCACGCTTCCTGCCGCCGCGTCTGCTGCCGCCGAACCTCTCGCTCAACTGTCGCAACCATCGCAAGATCCTCGTCGTCGACGGCCGGACCGCCTTCATCGGCGGCATGAATCTCGGTGGGCGTGAGATCGGCGGCGGAACCGGCCGCCGCATGACAGATATTCACTTCAGGCTCCGAGGGCCGGTTGTCGCGCAGCTCGCCGAGGCCTTCGCAGAGGACTGGGAGTTTGCGGCCACCGAGCCGCTGACCCTGCCGGCCGTATCGAGCGCGCACGGACCGTCGGTGTGTCGCGTCATCACCGGCGGACCCGATCAGGACGTGGACAAGCTGCTGTTGATCCTGCTCAGCGCACTCGCGAGCGCCGAACGCCACGTCCAGATCATGACGCCCTACTTCATCCCGCCGCTCGAGCTGGTCGCGGCGCTCGAGGCGACGGCGCTGCGCGGGGTAACGGTGTCGATCGTGCTCCCCCGGCGCAGCAATCTGCGCTACATCGACTGGGCGACGCTGCACTGGATCCCGGCGCTCGTGGCGCGGGGCGTTGACGTGCACCTGCAACCGCCGCCCTTCTCGCACGCGAAGCTCCTGGTCATCGACGGCCGCTATGCCCACATCGGTTCAGTGAACGTGGACACCCGCAGTCTGCGCCTCAACTTTGAGATCGCCGTGGAGGTCTACGACGAGCAGTTCTGCGGGGCGCTCTCGGCGTTCATTGCCGAGCGCGAACGCGCGGTCCCGCCGCTCAGTGCGCGGGACGCTCAATCGGTGGCGCCCCTGGCGCGGGTGCGTAATGCCCTTTGCTGGCTGGTGTCGCCCTATCTATAAGGAGGGAGCCCATGCGTGAACCCGTGACAGGCACCCATCCGGACGACCTGCCGGCAACGGCGCCCCGTACCGGCCTCGGCAGCGCAGCGGCGACGCTCGCGAGCCTTCGCTCGAGCGCAACGACCGGTCTTGCGGCCACCGAAGCGCAGGCGCGGCTCGCTCGTGACGGCGCGAATGAGGTCCCGGAAGAGAAATCCCATCCGCTGCTGCGGTTCGCCCGTAAGTTCTGGGGACTCTCCGCCTGGATGATCGAGTTGATCGCGCTCGTCTCGTTCATCCTGCACAAGCAGGCGGACTTCTGGATCGCGCTCGCGCTGCTTTTCGTCAACGCCTCGCTCAGCTTCCTGCTGGAGCAGCGCGCATCCGCTGCGGTTGCCTTGCTCCGGGCCCGGCTGCATATCACGGCACGGGTGCTGCGTGACGGGACCTGGCAGCCCGCTCCGGCGCGCAACCTGGTCTCCGGTGACATCGTGCGGGTGCGCTCCGGGGACTTCGTCCCGGCGGACCTGCAGCTCATCGAGGGGGCACTGCAGGTCGATCAGTCCACCTTGACGGGGGAATCGCAGCAGATCGACCGCGAGCCCGACACGCGCGTGTATTCCGGCTCCGTCGTACGACAGGGAGAGGCGACGGGAGTCGTCATCGCGACAGGACTTCGGACCTACTTCGGCCGCACTGCGCAGCTGATCGAAACCGCGCATCCGAGGCTGCACATCGAAGAGGTGGTTGGCCGGGTCACCCGGTGGCTGTTGCTGATCGTCGGGATCCTGGTGTCCGTCACCTTCGTCGCCTCTCTGGTCGAGGGGCTGCCGCTGTTCGATACCCTGCCGTTGTCGCTCGTACTGCTGATGAGCGCCGTGCCCGTGGCACTGCCGGTGATGTTCACCGTCAGCATGGCAGTAGGCTCCGTGGAGCTCGCGCGCCACGGGGTGCTCGTTACTCATCTGAGTGCGGCCGAGGATGCTGCGAACATGGATGTGGTCTGCGCAGATAAGACCGGCACGCTCACGATGAACCGTCTGGGGGTCACCGGGGCTCTGCCGCAATCCGGATTCACCGCGAGCGATGTGATCCGCGACGGGGCACTGGCCTCGAACGACGCCGACCAGGATCCCATCGACCTGGCCTTCCTCAGCGCGGCTCGAGAGCACCAGCTGCTGACGGCGCCCGTGCGAACCGTGTCGTTCGTACCCTTTTCTCCGAAAACGCGCTACACGGAAGCAAAGCTCGAGGACGCCGGCGGAAAGCTCCGCGTCGTCAAGGGTGCTCTGCGCACCGTGGCGGAACTGGCCGCCGTCGACCCGGCCGCCTTGTCGGTACTGGAAACGCGGGCGGATGCAGAGGCCCAGGGCGGCAGCCGCGTCCTCGCCGTGGCTCGTTCGAGCTCCGATGGGCCGCTGCGGCTGGTCGGCATCGCGCTGCTGCGCGATTCGCTGCGACCCGATTCGCGGCAACTCGTTGACGAGCTCCGCTCGCTCGGCGTCGCCGTGAAGATGCTGACGGGCGATGCGCTTTCCGTCGCCCGCCAGGTCGCGCGCGAGCTCGGCCTCGGTGACATGGTTCGCGCGCCGGATCTACGGTCCAGCGACGCCCAATCCGCTGCCCGGCGGACGGCGCTGGCGCAGGATTCCGGCGGCTTCGCGGAGGTGTTTCCCGAAGACAAGCTGCTGGTCGTAAAGATCCTGCAGCAGGCACAGCACGTCGTCGGCATGACGGGCGATGGCGTCAACGATGCACCCGCGTTGCGCCAGGCCGAAGTGGGGATCGCGGTCAGGAGCGCCACCGATGTGGCCAAGAGCGCCGCGAGCGTGGTGCTCACCACGGAAGGCCTGGGTGGAATCGTCGGCCTGGTCAGGAACGGGCGGGCCATCTACCGGCGGGTGCTCACCTGGATCATCAACAAGGTGAGCCGCACCATTCTCAAGGCGGGATTCGTCGTGATCGCGTTCCTCGCCACCGGGCGATTCGTTATCTCCGCGCTCGGGATGGTCGTGCTCGTATTCATGACGGACTACGTCAAGATTGCGCTCTCGACCGACCGCGTGCGCCCGTCGGCTTATCCCGAAACCTGGAAGATCGGACCTCAGATTCAGCTCGCCGTGCTGCTCGGGCTGCTTCTGCTCATCGAGGCGCTGGCACTCCTCGCCTTCGGCTGGAGGCGGTTTGGGCTCGCCACCGGCGCGGGACTGCAGACGTTCACATTCCAGACATTGCTGTTCTTTGCCTTGTTCTCTCTCGTGTCCATCCGCGAGCGCCGCGCGTTCTGGGCGTCGCGCCCGAGTGCCATCATGCTGGGGGCACTCATGGCCGATGTCGCTGCCGGCGTGTCGATCGGATGGTGGGGGCTCGCGGAGCTGCGTCCATTGCCCATCGCGGAGACAGCCGTGATCTTCCTATCTGCCATGGTGTGCTGTCTGGGCCCCAATGACCTCGTGAAATTGTGGTGGCACCAGAAATTCACCCTGGAACCTGCCGGCATACCGCGGGCGAGAATTCCTTAAGATCTCCGGGGTCCGCGCCTTCGGGCCGGGCATGCTTCGCGTGCAGGTGTCGCACGGGCTCACTCCCGAACCACGGTCCGACACTTTGGTGCAATTGCCCCGCCTGCGCACCTCTACGACGATCAATCGACGCTGTTGCCGTCAGCGGGTGTAACGCCGCCGTTACTGAGCGCGTATAAGCATGCCGAACGCATACCCCTATCAAGACGCCGATGCCGGCCGGTCCGTTGCCGCAAGCGGGATGCGGGGTTATCTGCTTCGGGTTTACAACTACATGGCCGGCGGTCTCGCGGTGACGGGGATCGTCGCGTATTACGGAGCGGCGAGCGGGTTCTATGCCTCCGTGGCCGGGACCCCCTGGCTCTGGCTGCTGCTCCTTGCCCCGCTCGCGCTGGTGTTGCTCCTGAGCTTTCGGATCGAACGCATGACTCTGGGAGCGGCACAGCTCGCCTTCTGGGCCTATGCCGCGCTCGTTGGGCTGTCGCTCTCCGGGATTTTCCTTGTTTACACCGGCGAAAGCCTCGCACGCGTGTTCTTCGTGAGCGGCGGCACTTTTGCCGCCACGAGTCTTTACGGCTATGCGACGCGCACGGATCTCTCACGGTTCGGCTCGTTCCTGTTCATGGGTCTGATCGGCATCGTGCTCGCGATGCTCGTGAACATCTTCCTCAAATCCTCGGCCCTGCAGCTGACGGTGTCGGTGATAGGTGTCTTTGTCTTCGTCGGGCTTACGGCGTACGACACCCAGCGCATCAGGAAGATCTACATCGAGGGCGAAGAACCCGCCGCCGCGGGGAAAAAAGCGATCCTCGGAGCGCTCGCTCTCTACCTCGATTTCCTCAACCTGTTCTTGATGTTGCTGCGACTCATGGGCAATCGGCGGCAATGAGTGCCCCGCGCCATGAGTCACAGTAGGAACTCTCAAACGCAGCAAAGGATTTCATCATGTCAACAGATAGCCCCGATCTCGCCGTCGCCACTTATGACCAGCACACCCAGGCGGAAAATGGTGTCAAGGCGCTGCAGCGCGCCGGATTCGATATGAAGAAGATCTCGATCATCGGCAAGGAATACGAGACCGAGGAACGTGTCCTCGGCTTCCTCAACGCGGGCGATCGGGCCAGGATCTTCGGCAAGTATGGAGCATTCTGGGGCGGCTTGATGGGAGTGCTGTTCGGCTCGGCGCTGATGTTCGTCCCCGTGGTGGGTCATATCGTCATTCTGGGCCCACTCGCCGCGATGCTCTTCGGCGGCCTCCAGGGCGCCGTGGTGGTGGGGGGTCTCAGCGCGCTGGCCGGTGCTCTGATCTCCATTGGCATCCCGAAGGATTCCGTATTGCGGTACGAGACGGCATTGAAGGCCAACAAATTCCTGCTCGTGGTTCACGGCGACAGTCAGGAGATCGCGCGTGCGCGCGACGTGCTGAAGTCCTCCGGGCTGTCCTCCTTCGACCAGCACCACGCTCAGGGTGCGGCCCCCACCGCGGCAGTCGCATAGGCAACGGGCGGTGCGTGCTTCGCGCCTGTGCGTGCAGCCCGCACGGCAAAGCGCGCGCGTTGAGCCGCAGGAGTTCGCGCGGCTGACGGGCATCGCCGAACGGGTGCCCGTCGGCTGCGTCGGTCGCGAACCGCTGAGTTCGCGGGATTCCTTCCTGGCGTAACTCGCACTCATGCGAGTCCAGACTCGAGTGCGAGCATCGAGCGATCGATCGGTTGAGGTGTCCGTCGGAATGGCGCGAGCGGGAGACGGAGCCTGATCGCCATGTTCACCAGATCGGCGACCGAGCCGGCCCGCATCTTCCTCATCATCCTGCCTCGATGGGCCTTCACCGTGATTTCGGAGATCCCGAGCTCGCCGGCCACCTGCTTGTTCAATCGTCCGGAGATGACCAGCGCCATCACCTCGCGTTCGCGGGGGCTGAGCGAGGCGTAACGAGTGCGGAGCGCGACGAGCGCCGCCTGCCGCTTGACTTCCGTCTGACTGAGCTCGATGGCCTGCCTAACGGTGCCCAACAGCAGGTCGTCGCGGCAGGGCTTTGCAAGGAACTCGAACGCTCCCGCCTTCATGGCCTCGACCGTCATCGATACGTCGCGGCAGGCCGTCAGAAAGATGACGGGCATTTCAGTCCGATCAGCGACAAGCTTCTGCAGATCGAGGCCGTTGAGGTCCGGAAGGGCGACGTCCAGAACCAGACACCTCGGCGCACTGCGCCGCGGGCATGCGAGAAATTCCCTGGCCGAGACGAAGGTCTCGAGCCGCCAGCCCGCAGGGCGGATCAACAGCTCCAGCGATTTGCGCACTGAAACGTCGCCGTCGACGATCAATACCGTCGGCGTCACCTCTGACGTCGATTGCCCCGGGCGCCGGGAAGCATGCTCACTGGAGTTCATGTCCAACCTGCCTTGGTCCAATGGTTGAGAGAGGGGACCCTTTAAGTCAGGCTAGCCGGCGAGCATTCCGGCCGTCGTTCCAAAAGACCCGGTCTGTGCAAATCTTCCGAGTTTCCTGGCCGGCGCTTCGCGTCAAGGTCGCGCACAGAGGCCGAGCGCCACACCCGCCGCTTCGGGTTGCCAAGTTGGCTGAGGGGGCGGCTCGGAAGTCGTTGCACCCCATGGGCCGCGCGCGCCGCGATGGGCTCTCGCCCGCCCGCCGGCGGTCGGATCGCGGATGCGGACGAATCGGAAGAACGCCCGCTGCGTGCGGCGCACTCCGCTCGGGCACGCTCGAGCGCTATGCCGACGCCGTGTAGGCCTCGCCGCCCCGAGAGGCTCGGTTGAGGCTCTCCGACCTGAAATCGGATGGGCTGATACCCACCCATTTTCGGAACACGCGTGCGAAGTGACTCGGATTCTGAAAGCCGGCATCGAGTCCCGCCTCGATGACGGTGAGCCGCGGGTCGCGGAGACGTCGCTTTGCGAAATCGATGCGCCGCTGCAGTACATACTGATGCGGCGCGCGACCCGTACTCTGTCGGAAGAGCTCGGCAAAGTAGTGCGGACTCATGCCGGCAACAGCGGCCAGCTGTATCAGGCTGAGATCGCGGGACAGGTTACCATCCATGTAATCGATGACGCGCTTCAACCGGTAACGCGGCAGGCCGCCTCTGTAGGGGGCCGGCATGCGCGGTTTCAGCGCATATCGCTTGAGCAAGTACACAGCTAGCGCGTTGGCCAGTGATTCGCCATACATCCGGCCCGCCGGTGATCCCGCATCGAGATCCGTCTTCATCGCGACCAGGACGGACATGATATTGGGATCGGTCAGGTTCCAGCACTCGATCAGTTCGATCTCGCGTTCGTGAGCTGTTTCGTCCAGAGCGCTCGCCAGCAGGCGCGGCTGGAGCGTGACAGCAATGCGATGTGTCGGGCCGCTCCAACTGATCTCATCGATCGTCCCGCGGGGGAGAACGAAGGTGGTCCCGGGATTTGCCCTGAGTTTGAGCGTTTTACCGCGCGTGAAGACTTCATAGCGGCCCGAGCCTTCCAGCACGACGTGCAGGAAGTCTTCCGCGTGCTCGTGCCGCGGAATGAAGCACGCTGGCACGGCGTACTCCTCAAGCGCGACACCGGACCACTGCGCGGCGGCGCTCGACACTTTCGGATGAACGTGCAGGAAGGGTTCGATCCGTCCCTCGCGCCGCACTGAGACACCGGATGAATCGATCCCGGCTGCCGGGCTCCGCGATGAAGGTGTCAGATCGCTGGTATCTACGGCCATGGCCACCGTCGCGTCATTACTCGCGCAGGATTGATCAGCGCTGATCCGAGCCAGCATCATCGAAGCTACCACAGTCCCGGGTCACGCTTTGTAGGAGCCAGACGCGAACCTCGGATGTAAATAAGTGTAAGCAGCGTTCACGATTCCGTGCGCATCGCGAGGCCTTCATGAAGCTGTCCAGTCTGATCCTCTATTTCATAACCGGCGGCGTCGTGGGCGCGCTCTCTCTTCTCCAGCGGTAATTCGGGAATACCTAGCTGTCGCGTATGGTGCCCGCGAGTCCGAACTATTCGGGATGCTGATGGTCGACAACCGCAACCAGCTACTGGGCGTCGCCGAGCTGTTCAACGGCACGATCGCCGGCGCCAGCGTCCATCCGCGCGAAGTCGTGAAGACCGCCCTAGCGGCGAATGCGGCGGCTGTAGTGATCTTCCACAATCATCCGAGCGGCAACGCAGAGCCAAGTCAGGCGGATGAGACCATCACGCGGCGGCTGCGCGATGCGCTAGAGCTCGTGGATGTTCGAGTGCCCGATCACGTCATCGTTGCCGGGGATGCACATGTGTCCTTCGCCGAAAGGGGCTGGCTGTGACGTTGATTCGCTTAGGACCGCTCGAATGTGCTGCCAAAGCGCTGCCACGAATCAGCGGTGCGATTTTCTGTTTCCGGCCTGCGCGCGAAGCGATTGAGCTATAAAGGATTTATGGTGGCCAGGGGCGGAATCGAACCACCGACACGCGGATTTTCAGTCCGCTGCTCTACCAACTGAGCTACCTGGCCGCCGGCGTGGAAGGCCGCGTATTAGACCGGCCTCACGGCGAGCCGTCAAGCAATCGCAGAGCTAAGCCGTTGATTCTTGGGCCTGTTCGGAGGCGGTGCAAAGGCGCCTTCGGCGGGCGCTCCTAAAGGCCGCGGCCAAGCTGCTCTCTCTAAAGAGTGACGCGGGTGCCTGCCGCTGGCATACCGGTGAAAGCCACCCGCCGCGCGCTAAACTCCCCGATCAACCCGACGGGAAGCCGAGCACCTTAACGCCCATGGCCGCCAATCCGACTCTGCTGCAGACCCCCCAGGACTTCCCGTGCACGGAAGAGCTGACCCGGATCAACGAGTCGCTGCAGGGCCGCGAGCGCCTCCTGACCGCCACCGCGCGCGCCAGCCGCCTGCTGCTCGAGGCGGAGGATGTCCGTGGCACGATTCCGGCGGTGCTCGGCCTGATCGGCGAAGCCGCTCATGTCGATCGCGTCAATCTCATGGAAACCCGCACCGGTGAGGGCGGTGAGCCGCTGCTCGTGGTGGTGAGCGAGTGGACCGCCGAGGG
>Ga0335077_10000251_pt1 | contig 57291 bp, 36 predicted proteins | sample Lox_Sample_31_FD_207151 | JGI IMG/M metagenome (GOLD analysis project Ga0335077, IMG submission 207151) | Soil microbial communities from Loxahatchee National Wildlife Refuge, Florida, United States - Lox_Sample_3.1 | ecosystem: Environmental > Terrestrial > Soil > Wetlands | place: USA... | reverse complement strand
GGCTCTCAAAGCCACTCATTGGAACCGAAAGCAGGCAGCGGTGCTGCTCGGTGCGGACTATAAGACGCTCCTGTACAAGATGAAGAAGCTGGGGATACCGAACCGGCGATTTTCGCGAATCGCTTGAAGCTCTAATGACTGGGGAAGAGCTCTCTTATGAGTGCCGGAGCCGTGCACGTCATTGGCGCCTGCTTTCCCAGGTCAGACAAAGCAGCCCCTAAACGAATGAGGCGGACGTGATCATCACTCGCAGTCCGCTGCGCATCTCCCTTGGAGGCGGGGGCACCGACCTGCCCTCCTACTACCGCGAGCACGGTGGCTTTCTAATCGCCGCCGCCATCGACAAGCACGTCTACATCATCCTGCACGAGCCGTTCGTCGAAGAAGTCATCGTGAAGTACTCCGAGATGGAGAAGGTAGCTTCAGCCGTCCAGGTGAAGCACCCCATCGTGCGCGAGGCGTTGCGGCTGACAGGCATTGAATCGGGAATCGAAATCGCAAGTATGTCCGACATACCGGCTGGCACCGGTCTGGGATCCTCCGGCAGCTTTACCACCGCACTGCTGCTAGCCTTGCACGCTTTCAAGAACGACGTTATCCATCCGCGCGAATTGGCCGAACAGGCCTGCCACATCGAAATTGATCTCCTGGGCGAACCCGTGGGCAAACAGGATCAGTACATCGCCTCCTTCGGCGGTCTGACCTGCTTCACCTTTAACTCCGACGGCCAAGTGGATGTAGAACCGCTGCGCCTCGCGCCTGAAACCCTGCACAATCTCGAAGATAACCTGCTGCTGTTCTTCACCGGCCGCATCCGCAAAGCCTCGGATATTCTGCGCGACCAGGACAAGCGCTGCCGGCAAGAAGATCGCGACATGGTCGCCAACCTGCATTTTGTGAAACAGCTCGGTTACGACAGCAAGCGGGCGCTCGAACGCGGCGACCTCACTTGTTTTGCGGCGCTGATGGACATGCATTGGGAGCACAAGAAGGCACGCTGCCCGGCCGTGAGCAACTCGCACGTTGACGAGATTTACCAGCTTGCGCGCACCAGAGGAGCCCTGGGGGGGAAGTTGATCGGCGCAGGCGGCGGCGGATTCCTGATGTTCTATACGGAAGAAAAAACCCGCCTGCGCCGCGCGCTTTCCGAAGCCGGGTTGCGTGAGGTGCGCTGTCGCTTCGATTTCGAAGGCGCACGGTGCGTTGCCCGGTCATGAAGATGCTGCCCGTCGCCATTCTGGCTGGCGGCCTCGCCCAACGTCTGCGCCCGCTCACCGAAAGCGTTCCCAAGTCGCTGGTTGCAGTCAACGGTGAGCCGTTCCTTGCGCACCAGTTGCGTTTGCTGAAGCAGCAGGGCATCGAGCGGGTGGTGCTGTGCACCGGGTATCTGGGGGAAATGATCGAAGCCTGGCTCGGGAATGGCTCGCGTTTCGGAATTGAGGTCCGCTATTCACGCGATGGGCCGCAGTTACGTGGAACTGCCGGTGCGCTTGCCGGCGCACTACCAATGCTCGGCGACAACTTTTTCGCGTTGTATGGCGATTCATATGTCCGCTGCGATTTCGCCGCGGCCCAGCGCACCTTTCTCGATAGTGGCCAGCCGGGCCTGATGACCATCTTCCGTAACGAAGAACGGTGGGACTCGAGCAACGTCGAATTCTCAGAGGGCAAGATCGCGACATACGACAAAATGAACCGCACGCAAAACATGCGGCACATCGACTACGGGTTGGGTGTGTTTCGCCGCACAGCTTTTGAGTGTCTCCACAGCGGCTCGCCGCATGATCTAGCCACTGTGTACCAGAACCTGCTCGCGCGCGGCCAATTGGCGGTATTAGAAGTGCACCAGCGCTTTTACGAAATCGGATCGTTAAGCGGAATTCACGAACTGGAGGAATATCTGAGTTTCTCGAAGCAGTTCTTGACTGAAGCCAAGGCTGTCATCGACGCGCTGAATGTCGAAGCCATCGACCGCATGGCTGGACTGCTCAAGGCCACGCGTGACGAGGGCGGCAGGCTCTTCATCCTGGGGGTGGGCGGCAGCGCGGCTAATGCTGGACACGCGGTGAACGATTTTCGCAAGATTTGCGGTTTCGAGTCGTACGCTCCCACGGACAACGTCAGCGAGCTAACTGCACGGACCAACGACGACGGCTGGGCAACTGTGTTTCAAACCTGGCTCGCCGGCAGTCGCCTGCGCGCAGGGGACGCAATTCTCGTGTTTTCCGTGGGCGGCGGGAATCTGGAGCGAAACGTCAGCCCGAACCTTGTAACAGCGCTCGAGTACGCACAAAGGGTGGGCGCGAAGATTTTGGGCATTGTCGGCCGTGATGGCGGTTACACTGCCAGAGTCGCAGACGCGTGCGTGATTGTGCCAACTGTGAATCCCGCGCGCGTCACGCCGCACGCCGAAGCATTCCAGGCCGTCATCTGGCACCTGCTGGTTTCGCATCCGGACTTGAAGCAGATGGAAACCCGCTGGGAGTCAGTGAGGTGACCCCGAGCGTACAGAGCGGCGCTCATGCCGAACCCCTTTGACGCTTATGTTCATTCTCGATGGTAAGAAGACTCCGGCCAAATGGGGGGAAGATCGGTACTGTGAATCTTCCTCCTTTTATTGCTGACTTACAATCCGGTGAGGCCCCGAAGCCCTGTTCTTGCGAAGACACAGCAATCATCTCGGCAGCCCGACACATTGTTCGATGCCAATGGCTGCCCTGCCTAACGGTCTCAGCGCACTTTGGCCCGGCAGGCTGAACTCCTTTTCAGCTCCATCAATCGCAGCACCGGCAAAAAGTGAGGTTTATAATAAGGTATGTCAGCTAAAAACGGAGACAAGGCTCGATTCGGTAGATTGCGAAAGCAAAAGATTGCGCGCCGAGTCCGCAATCGTGAGCTAAAAAAGCTGCTCACATCAGCCGGCCGTTGATCCGGGGACCGCCCTTGCATACCGCCCGAGTAACTTGCGGTCGCAGGGACAAGTATATGCCCGGTTCTTTCCACGCGGGTGACACCCACCCAAGCACCGCGTCAGCAAGCAAACCGGCCCTCTCGCTAAGTATCTTTGCGAAGGTGGTGAATGAGCCCAAAGAAGGGGAATGCGCGGACATTCACGCCACGCGCCGGTCCGGTTTACCTATCCCCTGTCAGTGCCGCGTTTAGAGACGTGTGAGTCATCTGGAAATGAAGGGGCAGATTTCGCCGCCACTCCACGGGTTACTTGCTGAATTTCTTGGTAGGCGCAGGCGTGGTTAGTTGTGCCGGACTTCTCGATACCGGTCTGCGGTACCGGTATAATGGCACCGGTTCCTCCTATGCATAAAGGCCGTTCCGTAGCTGCGCTCTTCTGTCTGGCATGTGCCGGTAACGCCTACAATCCGCCCATTGATACGGCTGGGCCGCTCACTGTGCGCATCCACGAGCCGTCGATCGGAAACTACGGCGCCGGCGGGCTGGTGGAGCTTACACGCCCTGGGATCACCATGAACGTTGAGGTGAGCCTCGCAAATTCGGCCAACGTGCCGCTTACAGGGTCGGTCCGTCTTGGAGTGATCGATGGATGGACGTGCCAGCCCTCGTCAGCCGGGTTCCGCGTTTCGGCGAAGGGCAATGCCGAGTTGCGATTCAAAGTAACTGCCGCAGCGAGACTCTATAACGCCGACTACCCGATCCACGCCTATGCGGATTTTGATTACGAGGGTCGACATTACACGTCGCACCCGATCCTGATCATGGAAGGCCGACTTGACAATCCGCCGAGGGCGGAGTTGCCGATCGAGTGGAAGCCCGTCCCTGTGCCCCCAACAGGCGCGGTCGGGTTGCTGCGGTTGCCTGTGCACCGCGAGCTAAGTGCCCTTGCCAGTGTTGGAGCGCCCATCGCAGCGAATGAGACCTTCCAGTCCGCGCCTATTGTTGTGTTTGATGTGACCGTGCATCGCGGTGAACCTCGCCAGGCGATCGCCATGCACCTGGGCGACCGCAGCCCATCTCTTCGCGAACGAGTTGATAGCGCGGCGGTCGAATACCCGCTGGCGTTGCCGGAGGCCGCGCCGGTCCGACTTGTGTTCGCCGCCTCGACTGCAGATTCCGGAAGCGCGATTTTCCGTGTACGCGTCGCGCCTTTCGACAGCACGGACGCAGGCGACCTGGTGCTCGAGCGCACGATCAGCAAGACTGAATGGCATTCCGAGAACGCCGATCTCAGCCGGTTTGCCGGTAAACGCATTCGGCTCCAGCTCGAGGCTCGGAGCGAAGGGAACACGAAAGCCTACTGGGCCGATCCAACGCTGATCGCTCGAGTTCCGTCGAAGCCGGAGCAGTTTCCGGCCGCAACCGAAGCGGGCGCGCGCCTGCTGGGCCAGACCTCTGGCGGCTACGAAATTCGTCTCTGGCCCGGCAACCGGGGCCTGCTCGATACCACGTTTGGATTTGGCGCCGCCACAAAGCGCCTGTTCTTTCGCGGGTTTCATGTCCGGGTGATTGGTGATGATCTGGATGCCTGGAATTCGGCTAGCGAACTGATGGAGGCCCGCGACGAGAGCGCCAACGGCCGCTACCGCGTGCGCCATCGGTTCCGCACGTGGGCCGGCGCATTCGATCTGCTTGCGGAAGCGTGGATTGCTGGACCCGCATTACAGGTGCGGTTCTGGATCGAGAACGCGCCGGCGGCAAAGCCATGGTTGGATTTCCACATCGAAAGCGTCCGCCTCGGTGAGTGGAGCCACCTGCCCACACGCGTATACTTGGGTCCAGGCAACGTAATTGAAAAACCATCTGCGTTCCGGATGGGGTTCGGTGGCCACGAATTAGCAACGTCGTTCGCCGGATACGACTTCGACAACGGGGTCTCGATCTTTCAGGGCTCCGACGTGCCCCCGCTATCGATCGACATAGATCCGGCATCGCACAAGTGCTCGCTGACCGTGGCACAAGCACAGACCGTGTCCGTCATTCCCGCTAATGATACGTGGGAGACGGCCATTCGGGACTGGCCGAAAATGAACGGATTGAAGGCGGCGGGTGGCGTTTCCAAGCTCGCCGGCCGTTTCGTCTTTGATCTGTGGAGCTTCGGCGGCAGCTATCGAAAAAGTGCGCAGACTCTTCGCCGCGCTTTCCTTTACGGTCTGACGGACGCCGCCGTCGTCTGGCACAACTGGCAACGGTGGGGTTACGACTACCGGCTTCCCGACATATATCCGCCAAACCCGGAAGGCGGAACGCTGGATGAGTTCGTCGCGCTGGTGGATCTGTGCCGCCGAAACGGCGTCCTGTTCGCTCCGCATGACAACTATATCGATTTCTATCCAGACGCCGGTGGCTTCAGCTATGAGAACATCGCGTTTCAGCCGGACGGAGAGCCGAAGCGCGCGTGGTTTCGCTCAGAGCTGAAAGCTCAGTCCTACCGCTTCCGCCCCGACCGCTTGCAGCCGTTCGTCGAGCGCAACCTGGGCCTGATCCGCGACCACATCCATCCAACGGCTTATTTCATCGACGTCTGGGCCTCCATGGGGCCTTACGACTATTGGACGGCGGATGGCCGCTATCTCAGCGGCTTGGCTACGCGCGATGTCTGGCGCGGCACCTTCGCGTGGATCCGGGAGTTTCTTGGCCATGATGCTCCACAGATCTCCGAGGCCGGCCACGACCAGTTGATCGGCTGGCTCGACGGCGCGCAGGCGCAACAGCTTCGCGTCGATGCCGCCAACACCGCAGGGTTCACCTGGAAAATCCAATGCGCCGATGCGGAGCGCGTACCCTGGTTCGACGCCGCGCATCATGATCGCTTCGTGCTGCACGGCGCGGGCTACCCGGATCGCTATGCTGCCGGCCTGGACGAGGCAGCACACGGAATCTACAGCAACGACTACATCGCCACCGAAGTGCTGACCGGCCATCCCGCGATGGTGGCGGATGCCTTCGGTCGCGATGTCGTGCGGAAGTACTGGCTGCTGCATGACCTCATGCGTGCGCTGGCATTGCGCCGCATGGAGAGCTTCGCTTTCGGGGACCGCAACATCCACCGTCAGCACGTGAAGTGGCAAGGAGGCGCCGAAGTCTGGGTTAATCGCGGCGAGGCGGATTGGAGCATTGCGGGCCACACACTGCCGCAGTACGGATTCTACGCACGCGTCCCTGGCGAGAGCGGGCCGGTGGAGGCGGCAATCGAGCGCCGCGAGGGACACGTAGTCGAATGGGCGAGTTCTCCATCAGCCATATACCGGGACGGATTCCGGCTGACGCGCGAGGGGATATTGACACCGTTACCCGAGAGCGGCAAGTTCACCGCGCGCATCGACTTCGCAAGACTTCCGTGGTCAACGAAGCCGCCAATCGAAGCACAGGCTCTCGACGAGAGCGGGAATATTCTCCGCCGCCTTCCGCTGGAGAGCGAGAACGGATCCGTTGTCCTGGAATGCAGCCCCGCGGTGTTCGCTTATCGCTTGTAGAACGACGGGTTGGCTTCTCAGCTCCGGCTTTTTCGCGGCATTCGTGAAGAAGATGTCCATCAGACCGTCATGGTCATAATCCAGAACCGCGACGCCTCCGCACATCGGCTGCTGAAAGAACATTCGGTCATGAGAATCGTTGTTTGTGACATAGCTGATCTTCGATCGACGAGCAATATCAGTGAAGTGCGGCCTCTTGGTGGAAGACAGCGCTGGTCCGCGGGATGCAGTAAGAAGCCGCCACATGCCGCAGCGGCGGCACAAACAACTACGCGGAAGTGCGAGTCAGAAAGCCTCAATGCCACCTAGATCATGCCACAAGACATATTTCCGGGTACCGCTTCCGTTCTGCTGGCCGGGTTGATAGTCTTTGTACACAAAAGGAGGCGGATATCAAATGTCCTTATTAAACGGCTCTCGATTCAATCGCAGGAAACTCCTGGCTGGTGCGACGGCGGTCGCGGGGATTTTCAAGATGACCGAGGGGACGGTCGGCGCACAGGAGAAAAACCAGACGAGCTTTAACCGGAACTCGGCGCCGAGCCAGCTCCGGATCACCGACATGCGATCGGTGCTGGTGGCCTCGAACTTCGACTACCCGATCATTCGCATCGATACAAACCAGGGCGTGTACGGGCTTGGTGAAGTGCGCGACGCCGGAAGGGAAGGCACCGCGCTCGTGTTGAAGCCGCACCTCATCGGGAAGAATCCGCTGAACGTCGAACCCATCCTGGACCGGCTGCGTATTTTCGCCAATCACCAGCGGATGGGCGGCGGCTATAGCGCAGTGGACATGGCCTTGCACGATATCACGGGCAAAGTGTACGGTGTGCCCGCCTGGCGCCTGATCGGATCGAAGTATCGGGACAAGATCCGCATCTACTGCGATACCACGGAGAGCAGGGATCCAAAGGTCTATGCCGAGCACTTCAAGGGAAGAAAGGCGCAAGGCTTCACGTTTTTCAAAATGGACCTCGGAACAGATCTGGTGGCTAACAGGCCGGGTGCGGTGAACTACTACAAGACCGCGACGGAGAAGGGCTTGGGGTACATGTGTGAGTATATCCAGGCAGTACGCGAGACCATCGGCTGGGAGGCGCCGCTGGCGGCAGACCACTTCGGCCCGCTGACCGTGAAGGACAGCATCCGGTACGCGCGGGCCTTCGAGAAATACAACCTGGCTTGGGCGGAGGATATGATTGATATCGGCAACCTGGGGCCCGGGAGCGATGCGCCGAAAAACTGGCGGGGTTATAAAGAGCTGAAAGAAGCCACAACGACACCCATTGCCACGGGCGAAAGCTTGTTCGGGCTGGAGGAAGGTTTTCGGGATTTAATCGACAACCTGGCTGTCGACATAATCCATCCGGACCCCCTGACCGCAGGCGGGATCCGCGAGACGAAACGAATTGCCGATTACGCGTCCATGCACGGCGTGCAAACGGCGATTCACTTCGCGGGATCACCGGTTGGCTGCATGGCCTCGGTGCACATGGCGGCGACCCTGAAAGACATGCTGGCTATGGAGAACCACGCGGTGGACATCCCGTGGTGGGGTGATCTGGTGACCGGACCCTCGAAACCGATGGTTGACAGGGGCTACATTACCGTGCCGGACACACCGGGACTTGGTGTGGAACTGAACGAGCCGGTCGTCAAGGAGCACATCCGTAAAGGCGGCTATTTTGAGCCAACGCCGCAGTACGATGATTACATCCTCGACCACTTCCGGATTGGCGGGCCATATCCGCACGTCGATGAGCTCGGCCGGCCGGTCGTGAGCCGTTAGGCCGCATCGAGACGGGGCCGTAATGAACTTGGCCAATGCCGTGACTCGCCGCGAGTGTCTTGCGCAGGCTGCTGCCGTCTTAACGGGCAAATCGAAAAGACTGATCATTGACACCCACCTGGAAGTATGGACGATTGATCCACGGTTTCTCTTCCACCACCCGGAGCACCCGGAGGCAAAACCAGAAATCAGCGCACCGATCGAGAACGAAGTCGAGGTGATGCGCGATTATGGGCTGCGCTATGCCGTTCTGATTAACCCGCGCTATTACGGATGGGACAATTCCTACATTAGCTACTCACTTCACAAATACCCGGATCGGTTCGTGGCGCACGGGTTGATCAGGCCCGAAGATCCGAAGGTGGTAGAGCGGCTGCGCTACTGGGTGAAAGAACATGGCTTTCAGGGCATGCGCTTCAGCCCCTTGTACCATCCGAACGCGACCTGGCTCAATTCAAAAGCGCAGTATCCGCTGTGGCGCGAAGCAGAAAGATTGGGCGCGGTGTTCAATTTTTATATCCTGCCGCACCAGATGCCGATGCTCGAAGACATGGCGGGCCGGTACCCTGGTGTCAAAGTCGTCGTGGACCACCTCGGTGAGCCGGACCTGAGGGGACCTGATCCGTGGACGGATTTCCGGAAGATGTTCCGCCTGAAAAAGTTTCCCCAGATCTGGATCAGCGCGTCGGAACCTTACGAAATTTCTCTCGAGCCCTTCCCTTATCGTGACACATGGCCGTTCTTCAAAGCGGTCTATCAAGAATTTGGAGGGAGGCAGTTGATCTGGGGCACTGGATATCCGCGACCGCGTTGGGAGTTGCCCATGGAGAAAGAACTGGCCTTCGTAGACTCGGCGCTCGACTTTTATACCAGCGAAGATCGGGAACTCCTACTCGGCAGAAATGCTTTGCGTATTTGGAAATTTCCAGTACCGTTGCTCGATGGTGATCGAGCCGGCATGCACGTTGCGCCACAGCACGCCTGCCGGTTCGCTGACCCGCAAGCCTGTGAAGACGGCAGCGCATCCCATGGTGCAGCATGCTGCTGAGCCAGCAGGATTCACTGAACATCTACAGCAACTGAATTGGCTTGATGCTGGTCCACCTTGAGCACCACGTTCGCCATGCCGCTGCCGCGCAGATCAAGCGTGAGCGGCACGTTGATCTGGTCCAGGCCGGCGAAGTCCTGCTGGGGGCCGGCGTAAAGTGCGGGTACGCTGATGCCGTTGATGGTCACCAAGACATTACCTAGCGAGCTACGGTTTCGGATCCCTGTGCCGTAGAGGGTAAGGTACACCGGCGTGTCGATCCCGACGTCGATGGGCAAGGCTTTGCACGATGAGCTGCTGCAAATGAACAAGGGAACGGGAACTTGCAGTTTCGGGTTGCCGGGATTGACACGAATGGCCGTGGCGGCGGCCAGCCCCGAGCCGTTGCCACTCATACTGAACAAGGTAGGAGCGACCTGCCCCACGGCGCCGATTGCCGTCAGCGGCGCGCGGCCCTCGCCCGTGATGGTAAAGGTAGCCACGCCGGTAACCAGGCTCGACGGCATGAGGAAGTTGATCTGCCTAGGTGACACATAGAGCAGCGGAGCGCCGGCCGAGGTTCCGGCAGAATCCTGTACGGTGAGACGGACGCCGCCGAGCGAAAGCGGCAGTGCCCGTGAAGCGGCGCGCTGCGTGGTGGATGCCAGGTTCGCGCCGAAAATCGAACCGAGCGAATCCGGCGCCACCACCGCCACAGGAGCTGCCGCCGATTGCACCACGATGGACTCCTCCAGGCCGTAGTAGCGCGCCATCCAGTACGGCAGGATGTAGTCAATCCCCGCGGACTCGATGATGCCGGCTCCCCCGTTGACGGCAAGCTGGAAGGGGCTCCTCTGCCACAGGAAATCGGTGGGCGGGCGTAACCACACGGGCACCGGCTCGCAAGCCTGGTTACCGCAGACCGGCACGACGCCGTGCAGGTCCACGCCAAAGTCCCGGCGCAGCCTCAGCAACCAGCCGTCCAGCAACGCGAGTGTCTGGCTGTCGCGCGACGAGTTGGGGCCGTTCAAGGCGAGATCAATACTGTTAAAAAAAGCATTCTGGTGCAGCGCGGTGTGGTCTCGCAAGACCGCGTACGCGGACCGGTAAATGCTTTTCGCGGAACTAGCCTCCAGGCGGATCAGGTTATACAGATTGATATAGTCCAGATTAAATTTGAAATAAGAATCGTCGCTGGCAGTATCCACGTCGAGGGGAACGGGCACGGTCACCGAGAGCAGCACGCGCTGGCTTTCATAGCTGAAGCTTGAAAAATGGTCTGAATTGACGTGCCGGCCGATTGCCAAAAAGGTCTCGATCTGATCGGGACGGACGAGGAACGATGTGCTGCTGCTTCCGTCCGGCATCACGACGGACCAGTCGTGCCCGTTCAGGAAGTCCACCAGCCGGGTGACCAAGTCGCTGATGGAACTTTTGATAGCGGGGTCCGTTACCATGTCGTAGGCCACGGCGAGCCCGAACAGCGCGCCGGAGTATTCGTCGCGTGAGGTGTGGCCGACCCAGATCCAGCGGGCCGAGCTGTTGGTGTAGACTCCGTTACCGGCCTCCTCGCTACGGATCCCAGCGGCGTAGGGCGAATTGATGGGAACCAGGCAGCGGGCCAGCAGGTTCGTTCCGGTGACATCGGCCAGAGATTTGAGGCCGGCAATCGCCCGCTTCACGTTGTTCAAGGCGTCCGGCGCTTGCGTGACTTTGTACCGGAAAGCTTCGGCTGCCAGGTAGTGCCCGGTCCAGAGCGCCGAATCGCCGCAGCGCGTATAGCCGGCGATCTGGTCGCTGTCGGTGAGGGCGAAAATCGGATCCAGAATAGTGCCGAACGGCAGGTGCCGGGCCTGGATGTTGGCCGTGATGGCAAGCGCGTCGGCCTCGGCGGCGCGACCGGACGGACCGGCCAGAATGAGTGCGGAACAGGCGCCAAGCAATAACAAGCATCGTTCAGCAACGGAGCCCCGGGTCTGCATTGGTATCCGTTTATCAGCTTACATAATTGATGGCGAGATGGCGTCGTGATCAACGTTGTCGGTGGTTCATTTTGTACCCGCCGGAAGAGTGTAGTAGTTGTACGTGCTTTTCCAGTTAAACTCGTTCCCGGGCTCGATCGACATAGCGACGAACGGCTCCATTGCAAGCACGGCCCGGATGGACCACAGCGATTCGCTGGATAGCGGACGATCCCCAGTAATTCTCATGCCCACCCCAAGCCGGCTGTTCTCGATGCGAATGTCGTTGTCTTTGAGGCTGTCACTGAACCCTTGCACAGGGGTTGTGACGATATCGCGGTTCTGGAGCGTCTTCAGGTAAATGACCTGGTTCCCGCGAATTTCCGCCAGCTCTTTGGTGAGAGGGCGCCGCGTCTGAATCTGGAAGGGAACGGTAATCACAAATCCGGGGCCGGGCGGCTGTCCGTCCAGTACGAGGAAATTGTGATTGTAGACGCTGGTTCGGATCGCGCGGTGTCCCGCGTTTTTCAGACTGTGTTCCATCACCATCTCCGCCTTGCCTTCCGTCAGCCGCATAGTCTTGCGATAGGTGTACGCATAGCCCGAGGAAGGATCGGCCACCTCCTGGGTGAACTCGATGGACTCACGATCTTTCTTGATCGTCCGCTTCCCCGAGTCGAGGATCTTGTACAGTCTGTAATTGTCATACTTGCCCTCGTCTGGCCTGCGAAGAACGCCTACGCCAATCTTGATGAATCTGCCGCCGGGCTTGGCCTCGTCCCATCCGAGCGGTGCGAACTCGTCGACCGGACCAGTGATCGCGGTACACGGACTGGCGACGATGTCCGCGCCTCGGTACACAAAATCATGCACCGTGGGATCCGTTTTCTGAAACCACGGGCCGTAGTAGTTGTGGCCGTTGTACTGCAGGCTATAGACGACTCCCGCCCAATCGAACCGGGTCGCGCGATAGTAACCGTCTTTCGCATCGGGCAGGTATATCTTCGCCTGGATCTTGCCGTTCTCGATCTCGGCGGATGGCAAATCAGCCGCTGAAAGAGGTCCAAGGCCCAGGAACATCAGAGCGAGAGTCTTTTTCATCATCGATAGATTATGGCGTGATCGCAGGGGAGCTGGAGGAGTCATCGGAAGGGCGTCAGGCCACCGGCATCCCGCCGTTACCTCAAATGTACAGGCTGAGTGAATCCGCCGTTGCCGGCCGAATCCCAAACGGCGAAACGAACCCATTTCTTCCCGCTGGAATCGAAAGGAACTCGGAATTGCCTGTTTCCGAAAGGAGCTAAATCCGCGGCGGGGATCACTTGCCGGCCGGTTGTCTTGCCGTCCCCCCACACCAGTTCGACGAATTCGAGCGGAAACGTCCATTCGACCTCGGCGCTGAAAACTCGCTGCGCTCCTGTGCCCTCGATGCCGTACTTGCCGAACAGCACCTCTCCGCTCGTAACGAAGAAATCCCCGGCGCGCATGGCCCGCAGAATCGGGCTCCAGTCCTCGTCGAATTTCGGGACGCGATCCAGTTTCACGTAGTTCACGCTGAGGTGAGGATAGGTCTCGTCATCGGGGAACTTCTGGTACGTGTCCCCCTCAGCAATCATGTATTTGGCCGACGCCCAGTTGTTCATCTCGTCAAGTAACCCGAGGCATCTCGACTCGCAAAGGCGCTGCTCAGACTGGTCAACCGGCAGCGATTGATAGGACCCGCCCAGAAAACGGTCGCTCAGAAAGTGCGGCTTTTCTCGAACGGCATCCGGATATCCTGCGGATCCCTTCGCGCGCGGATGGGCCTGCCACATCAATCCCTGCTCGGCGCGCAACATCTCCAACTCCTCGGCTTCCGATCCGACGTGGTAGACCCGGCCGTACTCGGCGCTTTGTTCGACGGCCGGCTGCCCGGTTTGTCGAGGGTGAGTCCAATAGACCGGCCGAGGGAAGATCATCGTGTAGTGGCCTCCGAGAAAGGCATCCGGCTCCTCGCCCGGCATGATCAGGAATGACCGGTCGGAGTGGCGGCGGCAGCCCTCGAAATAGACCTTCTGCTCCTTGAGCCGCAGCGGCCCTGGATCGGACGGGTGGCCATCGGAGTGGAAGTCCGACATCATCGCGATATTGATGCCCAGCGCACGAAAGACGGGCAGCCAAGTGGGCTGCAGGTCGATTGTTCCGGCATCCGACAACTGCTCGTTGAAATGAGTGTGGAAGTGGCTCACCGTCACCTGGTAACCGGGCAACGGCTTGTAACGGTCGCCGTGGGTGAAGGCCAACACCGCGCGCTGCGTCGATTCCGCATTCTCCGCGCTCAAGTAATAATAGACCGGCATGTGTTGCCATGAGCCGGGCGGCGCGTTGTACAACGCGAAGTTTCCCAGGTTCCCCCGCGACTGGTTTACGCGCCGCTTCCAAACCTCGTCGGAAACGCCGTGCGGGCGGTACTCCTCTTCGTATTCCGCCTGCCGTATTCCGGCCGAAAAAGACGTGTCGCTGTCTTTGCGATACCACACGTAGCCGAGGTTCAACTCGATCTCGCGCGCGAAGAAGAATTTGTGCGGTGGAGGGAAGACTGCCACCGACCCCGCGTCCGACTCGACGATCTCCAGCCGGTTGCGCGCTCGCAGAGCCACCGGGTCCGTGTTATTCGTACCGCCGAATTCATAGCGCTGCCAGGCGCGCGCGACATCCTGCCACCGCACGCGTGAACTCGTCGTGAAGCCCTTCAGCCCCGCGTTGTACTTGTAGGCCACCGAGGGCTCCTCGGTTTTGGCTATGGCTTCCTGGCGCAGCAGGTTGGTTCCTCTGTACACCGTGAACCGCAACTGTCCGGAAAAGATTCCCATTTCGAGACCGGGAAACGTCACTTCCAACCGTGCACCGTTGGTCTTCACCTGACACCCACGGGCGTGATAACTTGCCTTGGCGCGGCGGATTTCTTCCGGCTTCCGCGGCAGATCAGGATTCGTACCCTTGGCGCCGGGAATTTCGAGTGGCGCGTCCCAGAAGGCTTTCCACTTCTCCGCTTCCAACAACTCGGGCGTCAGCGTGATGCCGAGTTGCCTCATCGGCTCTAGTTGCTGCTCTGAAATGCGGCGGCGTCCGCTGGTGACTTCGAATTCAGGCGTGAGATCGCGAGCCAGCACAGCCCACGCGCCCGTCGTCTTCCGAACGGCCAGTTCCGCGATGACAGGCTGACCGTCGCGGATGGTGAAGAGGGCGCGCAACTGCCGGCCTCGATCACCTTGCCAGACCAGTTGCAGGCCCGTGCCGTTCTCGGTTGCTGCCAGCCCATCGGACGGCCGGTATTCGCTGAGATCGCAATTCAGACTGGCGGCCATCGCCGCCGCGCTGCACAGAACGGCCGCGGTCAATCGAGACTGAATCTTCATGCTTGCCGCCAATTGTATCCCGCGGGGCGAGACGTTGGCCTTCGTGGCGGAGCCGCGGGCACCTGACAAGTTGATCCGCTCAGAGCAGCCCGAAGTGGCGGAAAGCTTGCTTAATCGCCGCGACCTTGTCTGGTGGACAGGGATTCTCTTGGGGTGTGTTTCCTGGCGCGGCGAGGCCAAACTCTTCTTTGCAGTGCCTAATCCAGGCGCTCTCGGGCACAAAGCCGTGTTGCCGCACAACCCATTTTTGGATTTCCTGGTCCGTGGCGCGTGGACGAAGAGATTTATGCTCGCCGGGCGGACGCGAGCGCCCATGTCTCCCTTTCTCGTGTCGACTCTTCATGCTGGATTTCGGATGGTCAGTGCGCTCACGCGATGCATGTGGCCTGCAAGCCTTTGAAGCAGCGCACTACTCCTTCTTTTTAAGTTGGCTGTCGTGCTCAGCCATGAAGGCCTTGATTTCACCGGCCATGGAAAGGAGCTTTTCCCACTGCTCCTTATAGAGCGTGACTGGGAATCTACCCAGCCCGTACACCGACACGGCGCCTTTTTCACTGACCTTGATGGACCCTGACCCGCGTTGCTTCAGCGCGGCGTTTTCGGCTCTCAATCTTTCGAGTTCTGCCTTCAGATCTTGATCGCTCATCGCACTCCTGGAATAGTTGTTGTGGAAACGATGAAGCCGGCGTTCGGCCTTCTCGACCGAACCCGCTCCGTAACACAAGCGTATACCAATACGGTCGATCGCGGACTAAGGCCGGCTGAAGCTGAACTGGGCATCCACGGAATAGACACAGAAACCTGATACGTTGAGAGCATGATGGCCGCTACTATTTCGCGCGCCGCCCTTGCGGTCGAGAGGGGTTCGCCCCATCCACTGGGGGCGAGTCCCGGACCGGGAGGTGTCAATTTCTCGCTCTTTTCGGGAAACGCTACCGGGGTTGAATTACTGCTGTTCGCAGCGCATGACGCGCCTGAGCCGTTTCAGGTGATTCGGTTCGATCCATCGGTGAACAAGAGCTTCCACTTCTGGCACGTATTCGTACGCGGGCTCGAGGCCGGAGCACACTACGCGTATCGCGTGGATGGACCGTCCGATCCCGCCTCCGGTCACCGGTTCAACAAGAACAAGGTGCTGATTGACCCGTACGCGCGCGGCAATACCAACAGCGTTTGGAAACGTGCTGCCGCCTGCGGGCCCGACGACAACCTGGCCACTTCCATGCGCTCGGTGGTTATCGACACGGCCGGCTACGACTGGGAAGGCGACCGTCCTCTCAACCGCCGTATGGAAGACACCATCATTTATGAGATGCATGTCAGGGGATTTACGCAGTCGCCGTCTTCCGGAGTACAGCATCCCGGGACATTGGCGGGAATCATCGAGAAGATCCCGTATTTGAAGGACCTCGGTGTGACGGCGGTGGAACTGCTGCCGGTGTTCGACTTCGATGAGACGGCCGTCCTGCGCGAGGTAAACGGGCGGGCTGTCACCAACTATTGGGGGTACAGCACCATAGGCTTCTTCGCGCCGCAATCCGCCTATTGTGTGAGCCCCGAGAGCGGTAGCCACTTGCGGGAATTCCGTGACATGGTGAAGACGCTGCACCGGGCCGGAATCGAAGTGATTCTGGACGTCGTGTTCAATCACACCGACGAAGGGAATCACCTGGGGCCGACTTTCTCGTTCAGGGGAATCGATAATCGGACGCATTATTTCCTCGTGCCCTGGGACCTGCAGTACTACATGGACTTCTCGGGTTGCGGAAACACGTTCAACTGCAACCATCCGATCGCGCAGAAGCTGATTGTCGAATGCCTGCGCTACTGGGTGCGTGAAGCGCATGTGGACGGTTTCCGTTTTGATGAGGGGTCCATTCTGGCGCGCGGTGAGGACGGGACGCCCTGCGTACACCCGCCGGTAGTCTGGCAGATCGAACTGGACGACGAACTGGCAGACTCGAAAGTGATTGCCGAGGCCTGGGATGCCGCCGGGCTATATCAGATCGGACACTTCCCAGGCGATCGCTGGGCGGAATGGAACGGCCGCTATCGTGACGATATCCGCCGCTTCGTCAAGGGTGACCCGGGAATGGTGGGGGCGGTGGCTTCGCGACTGGCGGGCAGTTCCGACCTGTATGAGCGGCGCGGGCAATTGCCGGTGAACAGTATCAACTTTGTGACCTGTCACGACGGCTTCACCCTCAACGACCTGGTCTCATACAACGAAAAGCACAACGAAGCCAACGGTGAAGGCAACCGGGACGGCATCAACGACAACCTGAGTTGGAACTGCAGCGTCGAAGGCGAATCAAATGACCCCGCGGTGGAAGCACTTCGTAACCGGCAGGTGCGGAACTTCGCGGCCATTCTGCTGCTTTCGCGCGGCGTCCCCATGCTCGTTGCGGGAGACGAGGTGCGGCGTACGCAGAACGGCAACAACAACGCTTACTGCCAGGACAACGAAACCAGTTGGTTCGATTGGACGCTGGTGGAAGAGCACCGCGATCTATACCGCTTCTGGAAACGCATGATCGAGTTCCGCAAGACGCATGCGGCGCTGCATCGGGGACAATTCTTTACGGGTGCGATGAACGAGCGCGGCTTGATGGACGTTACTTGGCATGGAACGAAGCTCAACAGCCCGGGATGGGACGATCCCAACGGACGCACCCTGGGTGTGACGTTGGCGGGCTTCGCCGGCGATACGGATATTCACATGATGCTGAATATGCACTGGGAGAGCCTGGATTTCGAGCTGCCTCCAGTAGCAGGCAGGACTTGGTTGAAAGCCGTGGACACATCTCAGCCCCCACCGCTCGATGTAGCGGACTTTGGCGGCGAACCTACCGTCGCCGCGAATGCGTACACGGTACAGGGACGAAGCGTGGTGGTGTTGGTTAACCGCAACACGCGCTGATGCGCGTCTCTGCGAGGGCATACAGGCTTGAGGCGTCGTGTTTTGCGCAAATCGTGTAGCCTGTTTTTGTGAAGCAAGAAACCACCGAGGTGCTCTCGATCGACGGGCGCGAGGTTCGTGTGACGCACCCCGACAAGCTGTACTTTTCGAAGCAGGCGAAAGTCTCGAAACTCGACCTTGTACGTTATTACCTGTCGGTCGCGCCCGGCGCTTTGGCGGGAATCGAAGACCGACCGATCGTGCTCAAGCGCTTCGTCAACGGGGCCGAGGGGGAATCGTTTTATCAGAAACGCGCGCCTGCGGAGCGGCCCGCGTGGCTGCGAACAGTCGTGCTTTCGTTCCCGTCGGGGCGCACTGCGGAAGAAGTGGTTGTCGATGATGCGGCGGGGTTGGCGTGGATCGTCAATCTAGGCTGTATCGAGCTACACCCACACCCCGTACGCTCACGCGATCTCGAGCACCCGGACGAACTTCGGGTAGATCTCGACCCAGGTCCGGGAGTGAATTGGGCGGACGTGCGCCTTGTCGCCCTCGAGGTGAAGGCAATGCTCGAAGAGATGGGGCTTCGCGGCTGGCCCAAGACAAGCGGTTCGCGCGGGATGCACGTGAACGTGCGTATCCATCCGCGTTGGACCTTCGGCGAAGTGCGTCGCGCAGCAGTCGCGTTGTCGCGTGCTGTCGAGCGGCGTGTGCCCGCCCTGGCCAGTTCGAAATGGTGGAAAGAGGAGCGTCATGGCGTGTTCCTCGATTACAACCAGAACGCGAAGGATCGGACGACGTGCTCCGCTTATTCGGTACGCCCGCTGGCCGATGCGCGTGTGTCGGCGCCCCTTCACTGGCACGACGTTCCTAAGTGTGAGCCGGCCGACTTTACGATCTTCACGATACCGAAGCGCTTCCAGGAATTTGGTGACGCGCACGCCGGTATGAATGAGGCACCGGGTTCTCTCGAGCCGCTATTGGAGCTTGCGGCCAAAGACGAAGCCGCGGGTCTCGCCGACGCACCTTGGCCGCCGCACTTTCGCAGGATGCAGGGCGAAGCGCCGAGGGTAGCGCCTTCACGTGCCAGGTCCGCCGCAAAACCACGAACGAAGATGCCGCTCGTGGTCGTCGCGAACTCTCCTGATCGAGAGGCCGCGCTGGCGGGTCTGGAAAGATGGAAGAGCAAACATCCAGAAGCGGCCGGACTTCTCGCAGTAGATGATGTGCTGGTGGACTCCATGAGAGGCAGGTCATCCACCTGGACGCGAATCCGCGTGAATCTGCGCCATGTGCCCGAGGCTATCCGTCCACCGCAGGAAATACCTGATCCGGACGACGATCCGACGCGCGAATGGCGTCAATGGCGTTCGAAGAAATAATTCTGTTAGAAACGTCACTCGATGATCGACTACCTTGAATGTGAGGCAGAAGGTGGCCGAATCGGGTTGCAACGCACGTTCTGATGAGTTGTACGAGGAAGTAGTCGCAATTCACGGTTCGGCCTTGGACCGGCTCGCCCGGGCTTATGAAAACGACCCGGACAAGCGCCGCGACCTTCTTCAAGAGATCCACTTCGCTCTGTGGCGCAGCTTTGAACACTTCGCGCAACGCTGTTCGCTGCGGACGTGGGTTTATCAAGTAGCGCACAACACAGCCGCTTCACACGTTGTGCGTCAGCGGCGCATCCATGCAGGCCTTGTCAGCCTGGAAGAAATCGACAGCTTGCCCGGCCGTGATGAAAACGAGTTGTCGGTAGACCGTCGCGCGGTCCTGGAGCAGCTCCAGCGGCTAATCCAACGTCTGAAGCCGGTGGATCGTCAAGTAATCTTCTCGTATCTCGAAGGCATGGATGCCGGATCGATCGCCGAGATCACCGGGATTTCTTCGGCCAACGTGGCCATGAAGATACACCGCATCAAAAACATTTTGGCTCGCCGGTTTCAGAGAGGAGGGCTGCATGGCAGATGAACTTCGCCCGGACGAAACGCAAGACCTCTGGCGCAACCAGCCTGTGGACGCGGTCAGAATGTCCGCCGATGACCTACGCCGCAAGGCCCAACGGTTTGAGGCGAAGATCCGGCGCGGCTTTCGCGGCACGGTGGTTCTCATGATTTCCGCAGCGGCGGGCTGGGCATGGTTACTGTACTTCTTTCCAAGCCCTGTACACCGGGTTGGCGCCAGCCTTACACTGGCCGCCTATCTGTATTGCGCCTGGCAGCTCCACAAACGCGGCGTTGCTGATAAGGCTCCGACTGATTCGGCGTCGGCCACCTGTGCCGCCTACAGGCAGGAACTGGTGCGCCACCGAGAGTTCACCTCAAGCCTGTGGTGGAAATTCATGCTGCCGTTTGTGCCCGGACCGGCGATGTTTGTGATGGCCTTCCTGGTGCCGGAGCAAGGAGTAGTGAAAGCGATGGTCCTGACAACGGCGCTTATCTTGCCGCCCTTCGTGCTCGCGATACCGCTGTTCCGAAAGGGGGCGCAGAAGCTGCAAGGCGAGATCGATGCGCTGGACACGCTGATGAAGCAGTCCTGAACGAGCTCACCGGCCGGCGGCGAAAATCGCGGCCAGCTCCTGCGGCGGAACGACTTCGAGCTGCGCATACGTGCAATCGCCCGGCTTCTTGTCCGTGCGCCACCTGCGAAAATGTGCCATGTGACGGAAACGAGTGCCCTGCATATGCTCATACGCCACTTCCACCACGAGCTCGGGCCGTAGCGGCTCCCACGACAGGTCCTTACCCTGGCTCCAGCGGCTCTGACCGCCCGGCATGCGATGCCCGCCCTCACCGCTTCCGAGTTCCGCCCATTGCCTCCACGGATGATTGGCGAGTGCATCCTGGCGGTAGGGCGCGAGAAATTCCACGAGTTCGCGGCGCATCTCAGCGGAGAAGCTCGCGCAAACGCCCACATGCTGCAAGGCGCCGGAATCGTCGAAAAGCCCGAGCAACAGCGAGCCAACGGCCGTGCGCTCGCCCTTCTTGTACCATCGGAATCCGGCGACGACGCAATCGCAATCGCGCTCGTGTTTGACCTTAAACATCACGCGTTTGTTCGATTCGTAGGTCCCCGAAATCGGCTTGGCCATGACGCCGTCAAGCCCGGCCCCCTCGAAGCGACGAAACCAGTCCGAGGCTATGCTGGCTTCCCGGGTTGCGGGCGTCAGGTGGATCGGCGGCTTCGCGGAGGAGAGCAGCGCTTCCAGCTCCTGGCGCCGGTTTTGGAACGGCTCGCCCCTTAGATCGCGGTTGCTCTCACAGAGTATGTCGAAGAACACGATAGACGCCGGGATTTGTTTGGAGAGCAGGTTCACCCGCGACGCTGCCGGATGCAAGCGAAGCTGTAGCGCCTCGAAATCGAGCCCGCTATTTTTTGCGATAACGATTTCGCCGTCGAGCACGCAACGAACGGGCAACTGTGACCGTAGTGTTTCGACGAGCTCGGGAAAGTAGCGGTTTAACGGCTTTTGATCGCGGCTTTGAATCGCGATCTCGTCCCGGTCGCGAAAGACCAATGCGCGAAACCCATCCCACTTCGGCTCAAAAATCCACGTCTCCCCGAGGGGCAAATCGTCTACTCGCTTGGCGAGCATCGGCAGGATTGGCGGGTTCACGGGAAGATCCACGCCTCATGTTATACCGCGCGCAACTCGTCTACGGCGCTTCCCAGTCGAGCGCGTAGATTTCCTGGACACTGATGTCCCGCGCTGCCAGCAGCGAGTCTTCGGGCCCCAGTCCGGTCCACCAGCCCCACCGCCCCCCCGCTAACTGTCCGTAGCCGCCGATCGTGGCCACTCGTTCCAGCTTTCGATCGCTGACTCGCACACGATAAAACGGCAGGCTCCGGTCAAACGGGTCGTTGAAGTACACGTACTTGCCGTCATTCGACCAGTCCGGGTATCCCGACGGCGCCTTGACCAAGTCCTGCCACTTCCGGGTTGTGCGGTCAAAGATTTCCAATCTTTGGTAATCCGCGGTCATCGCCAGGATGTAGCGCCCATCAGGGGAACAGCGCGGCGAGAACAGACCCGCCGAGTCCGGCAGGTCTTGCACTTGATGGGTGTTCAGATCAAGCACATGGATCATGTTGCTCTTGGATACGCGGGCGGATTCGGCCGCCTCGCCGAAAACCAGGGAATTGCCATCGGCCGACCAGGTAGGATCCAGCTCCTCGGCCTCGCCGGCGATCAGTTGCTCAGGACTGCCGCCCTCCGCGGCGATCGCATAGATCTTCCACTGCTTGCCCGGCATGCGCGCGCTGAAGGCTATTCGTTGTGCGTCCGGCGACCATCGCGGCAACCCGGACACCATGGGCGGGAAGGTCAGTTGACGCCGTTCGCTGCCGTCGGATTTCGCACGCCAAAGAATCCCTTCGGGATAGGAAACGTAAGCCATGGATTGGCCGTCTCGCGAGAAGCTGATGTTCTCCGCCGACAGGCCCGGAAGAAATGGAACAAACTGCCCACTCTTGGCATCCCGTCGCAGCATTTCTCCCCTTGGCAGAACGCCGACGAAAAATATCCGTTTGCCGTCCTTGCTCGGCGCGGGCGCGTAGGCGTTCATCTCTCCGCCTGTCAGGCGGACGGGCGCGCTGGAAACCTTCTCCCAAAAGGATGTCTTCTCACGAACGGCCCATACGCTCGCAACACCGTTGCGTGTGGATTGATAGACGAAATACTTACCATCCGGAGTCCAATTTCCGCAACATTCGTTCTCCAGATCATCGCTCCGCAGAGGGTGGAGATGAGTTCCATCCGCATTGATTTGCCAAAGGCGTCCGGTTCGCAACTTGGGATCGAGCACGGTAAAGCGGATGAGCCGGCCATCGGGCGACCAACGCGCCTTGGCCACCACGCCATTCAATGTCGCCAGTTTTCGCGGCTCGTTTCCATCGGCCTGAGCACGGTAGAGATCGAAACCATGACTGAACACGATGTCTGCTGCGGTCGGCGACCAAGCGGCGTCCGTAACCTGACGGCCGCCGAGTTGTCGCGGCTGGCCACCCGGCAGCGGGAGCACCCACAACGCCGCGGTGAGATCCGTGAAGGGAGGACCTCCGATGAGCAGCTCGGGATGCCGGGATGAGACATCGAAAAGACCGACAAATCGAAAAGGAACCGGGATGGAAATCACATCACCGCCGTCCACCGAAGCTTGCGTCAGGCTGAAGTCTTGGGCGTCGGCAATGTGCTCCTGCGTCGGCCGAAATGATCCTTCCGTGAAATACAGCCTAGTTCCGTCGGTGAACAGGGGCTCGGGAAGATCCGCGGTACCCGGAACCTTCGTCTTTCCGTCACGAGTCAGTTGCGTGGTTCCGCCCACCCGCGGAGGAGCGATGGGAGACCTCAAGAAGAACACCAATGCCGCTACACCGAGCGCGGCCGCTGCTGCAACCGAGGCCCAGGCGGCCCAGCGGGCGGGGGATTGCACAGCTTGCGGCGGAGCAGCCGGGAACTGGGAGGTGAACTCCACAGTCGGCGGACTAGCGACGCCGGAGCGTCCCAATAGCTCACGCCGCAGGCGCTTGAGGTCGGTCCGCATCTCGGAGACGCTCTGATACCGCAGTTCGCGATCTTTCTCGAGCGCTTTCGTGACGATGCGCGCCATGTCGCTGGGTAACTCGGGGTTAAGCCGCTCCGGCGGTACCGGGGTCTTGTGGAGTATGGCGTCGAAAATCGCGGCTGGAGTGTTCCCCGGGAAAGCCACGTACCCTGTCGCCATCTCATAAAACACCGCGCCGAGGGCGAATACGTCGGTGCGCGGGTCAACTTCTTCGCCCAACGCCTGTTCCGGTGACATGTAGGACGCCGTTCCGACAGCCGAACCGGGACTGGTGAGTGGCTCTTCCCGGCCACCCGTGAGCATCGCAGTCGGCGCTTGCGTGAAGGTCAGCGGCTGGGCCAGCTTAGCCAGGCCGAAATCGACGATGATGGCCCGGTTCTGATCGGTAAGGAAGATGTTGCCCGGCTTAATATCCCGGTGGATCACTCCCTTCGCGTGAGCGGCGGCGAGACCATCGGCGAGTTGAATCGCAAGATCCAGCATCTCGTCGGTTTTGAGCAGCCTCCCTCCGAGCCGCCGGAAAAGCGTCCGGCCCTCGAGAAACTCCATGGCGATGTACGGCCGCCCGTGGTATTCGCCGATTTCATAGATCGTGCAGATGTTCGGGTGACTGAGCGCCGCTGCGGCCCGCGCCTCCCGCTCAAACCGTGCCAGAGCCTCGGGATCTCGAATCCACTCTTCGGGCAAGAACTTCAAAGCGACACGCCGATTGAGTTTTGTGTCCTCCGCCGCATAGACCACGCCCATGCCGCCGCTGCCAAGCCTTTCAAGAATGCGGTAGTGCGATACAGTGGTGCCGGTCATCTTCTGGAATAGATTGTCGTTTGTGAGGTACCTCTCAGGTTAACGCAGAACGCGCTTCAGTGCTCACCGTCAAGGTGTTTCGGAAATCAAAATCTCCGTTGGCAAATAAGAACCCTCACTTCCGGGGCATGTGCTCGCCCGGTTGGGGTGCTCGTGCTCGCGATGGTGGTTGGAGGTAACATTGTCCTACGACGCTGCACGCGAATGGCTGAACTTGAGATTCACCACGAAAGCGGGCACGAAGCCGACCCCGCCGGCAAAAAAGTGGGAGTTCTCGCCGCCTTGCTTTCGGTCGCGCTAGCGGTCGTGACGATCGCATCACACCGAACCCACACCGCTGCGATCATGCACAAATCCAGTGCGAACGATGCCTGGCAGCACTACCAGTCCGCGCGCGTTAAGTATCACAGCCTCGAGCTAGGTGAAAGCCTCGTAAAGATTTTCGGCGCGAAAGGGGAGGCGGCAGACAAAATGCTGGCAGATTATGCCGAGCAAAAGAAGAAGTACGACGAGCAGAGCAGGAATATCCAGGAAGAAGCTCGGAAAGCCGGCGAGTCTGCTGAAACCGATGAGCACCGGGCACTCCGCTTTGATCTGGGCGAGGGTCTGCTCGAAATCGCGCTGGTGCTCAGTTCGCTTTATTTCATTTCGCGCAAGAAGATGTTCCCCGCGATCGGCCTGACGGCCGGAATCATCGGCCTTGCGATCGCCATCACAGGGCTGATGGTGTAGAGCCTGGCGGTCCCTGTGCGGGCCAATGCGCGGTCATTCATCTTCCGTCGAGGAGGGGACCGGGTCGGATGGATTTCGGAAACGATACTCAACCAGCGGATCGAGCTTACTTAAAGCTCACAGCTCGGTGACTCACTCCGCCCGCAGCGTTCTAAGGGGGTCTACCTGCGCTGCCCGCCGCGCGGGGGCCCACGATGCGAGGGCGGTGATGACAAGCAGCAGCAGCGGGATGGCGATATAGATCAGCGGATTGACCTGCTGGAGCCCGGACGCTGAGAGAGCGGCAGTGGCGGCGCGGCAGGCGAAAAAAGCCACCACCAATCCAACCGAGACACCAGCCAAGCCGAGCCGCAAACCCCGTCGAAGCACCATCCAGACCACGGCGCGGCGGTCCGCTCCCAAGGCCATCCGGAGACCGATTTCGGTTGTCCGCCGGCTCACCGAATAGGCCACCAAACCGTACAGCCCCACTGCCGCCAGGATCATCCCCATCAGACCCATGCCGCCCACTACCTGAGTGATGACCTCAGACGCCTTGATGGCCCGTTGCGTATAAATATCTTGCATGGTGCGCATGTCGAAAACGGGCATGTCCGGATCCAGCTTGAGCACCACGTCGCGCAGTATCGGAGCAACGGCGGCGGCGTCCGGGGCTACGGATTCGGTGATGATGGACATCTCGGATGCCCGCGCGCGGCGTGGGTGCTGCCGGTAAGGTAGGTACACAAAATCGTTGGGCGGCTCGGCGATCCAGAGGTACTTCGCCATCCTGGCCATTCCCACGACCTGGACCAGCGGGCCATTGGCATTGTCGAGATGGAACTGTTTGCCGATTGCGTCCCCTTTCCAGTAATGCTTGGCCATCTTCTCGTTCACCACCGCAACCAGCGGCATGTTCTCGCGATCCGACTCGCGAAAGCCGCGCCCGCGCAGAATGGGGATATTCATGGTCTCGAAGTAGCCATCACTGATGTAGTTGGCAAATGTTGTGATTGACTGTTCGCCACGCGCCAACTGCCAGCCTTCGGGAACCACACCCAGGGGCGCTGGGCCGGCCAGCATGGGAACAGCAAAGACGAAAGCCGCCGACTTGACGCCGGGCGCGGAACGTGTGCGGTCCAGCAGGTCCTTATAGAAGCGCGTCATCTGCTCTGGTGAGTAGTTCGCCAGTTGCGTGTTAAAGCTGGTGAGGAACAGATGATCGATGCGGTAACCGGGTCCCGGCAGCAGTTGCTCGTGAAAGCTCTGCACCATGGCGGCAGAGATGGAAAGGAGCACGATCGAGAGAGCCACCTGACCTGCCACGATGGTGTCGCGGCCCCAGAGGCGGCGCCGGCCACCGCTGTCTGCATCGGCGGCCTTCAACGCAGGCACCAGGTCCGGCCGCGTAGCTCGCAGGGCTGGAGCGAGACCGAACAGCAGCGTGCTCAGCACTGACACCACCAGCGTAATCAGCAGGACCCGGCGGTCCACTCCGATATCGAGATAGATCGGCACGTCACTCGGTATGGGGATGCGGTGCCAGAAATCGGCCATGGCATCCGCCATAAATAAGCCTCCCACTCCGCCAGCCACGGCCACCAGCAGGTTTTCCAGCAGAAGTTGCCGGACGAGAGCCATGCGGCCGGCGCCGATGGCCAATCGGATGGCGATCTCTCTCGATCGCGCACGGGCCCGGCTCAACAGCAGACCCGCGACGTTGGCGCAAGCCACCAGTAACACCGCCACTCCCAGAACGACGAGCATTACAACCATCCCAGTTATTTCCGGTCCTTGCGCGGCGCGCAACTGGAGCTCAGTCTCTACCCGAAGGCGCTGATTGTGATTGGCTGTTGCGTGCATTTTCTGTAGCTCGGCCGAAAGGGCGCCGATATCGGCCTGCGCCTGGTCCAAGCCATCGCCCGGCTTCAGCCGGCCCTTGACGAATAACCAGCCGAAGTCGCGGTTGTGGAGGTAGTTCTGCTGGATCATCCGCGGCGACATGGACAGGGGAACGAACAGCTGCGGGCGCATGATTGTGTCGATACCGGTAAAATGCGCGGGTGCCACGCCGATGATCGAGAACTCGACGCCATTCACCCGGATGTGGGACCCGAGAACCGACGGGCTGGCGCCGAACTGGCCCACCCAGAAATCGTGGCCCAGTACAACTACCGGATCGCGCCCTTCGACCTGGTCCTCCTCGTCGCGGAAAGTCCGGCCGAGCGCCGGCTCAACACCCAACACCCGGAAAAAGTTGCCTGAGACGTACAGGCCCCATTTCATGCGCGGCAGAGTATCGGGATTCGGACTGAAGCCAAAAAAGGCGTAGGAGGCGGCCACCACACCGTCAAAGGTGCGGTTGCGGTCGCGCAGCTCGAGATAATCCGGATAGGAAATGGGCGGGTTCTGGCCGAACTGCGCGGACACGGCGGTGTTGATGGCGAGGACGCGATCCGGCTCCCGGACCGGCAGCGGGCGCAGCAACATGGCGTCGGCAAAACTGAACATGGACGCGGTCGCGCCGATGCCGATGGCCAGGGAGAAGATCGCGACGGCCGTGAAGACCGGGTCCTTGCGAAGCATTCGAAAGGCATGATTGAGGGATGGCAACATGGGGACCTCCCGGCGAAACTTGCGATCCGTGGAAGCAACAGCAATTCGGATGCCGCGAGCCCGAGTTTACGCAACAATGATATCAGCTATTGAGATCCCCAAATCTCAATGGACCGGCGGGTATGGCAAACCTTAACGGGCAGGTGGTGAACCTGTCTTCGCATGCCGGACGCAGGGGCAGGGAGAGATGAAGACTGGATCCACGCGGAAGAATCGAAGGATGAAGTGGAAGACCCTTCGCATAGCCGTTCCCTCGTTTCCAGCAGAATAGACGCGCAGTCGCCCGCTGTGGTTCCCGCCACCAAATTCAGCCCACGAGTCGCTCGGTGCTGCCAGCATGTTCGCTACCGGGACTCAGGCGTCCGGAATCGGGCAATCGGAGGTCGTATTCTCAAATAAAGTCGTAGGCGACAGTAATGGCACGACAATTGCTGCCTGACAAGGACCCTGCTGACTCTCTTCGAGGACCTTCGCCACGGCTTTCGCGGCCGCGGTTTCACACTTGTCGCAGTGCTCACCTTGGGCCATCGGCATCGACGCCACCACCAGGGTCTTCAGTTTGGACATGATGCTCCTGCGGCCTGTGCCGGGCGCCATCCGGGGCGGGGAATTGGATCGTGGCGGTGATCGGCCACGGCCTTTGGAAGCGGCGGTTCAACGGCGATCCGCGGGTGATTGGCACGACTCTCGTCGTCTGCCGCAAGCTGTTGACCATCATCGGCGTTGCGCCGCCGGAGTTCCGCGGCAGCATGCCACCGATCCGCTGGTCTTCATTGGCGCTGCGCTCTTTCTGGCCGCCGTGGCGCTGGCTCCCAGCTATCTGCCCGCACGCCGGGCGGCGCACATCGACTTGAACGATGCGCTGCGCTGCCAGTAACGAATCCGCGTTGAGTACGCAGGGCCGTCTGCTCATCTTCGCCGACGTATGCAGGCGCCTGAAATTCACCAAAGATTTGCGCACTTGTAACGAGAAATAAACTGCATCTTGATAGATTGCCCCGATGGGGCAACCTCGGTGTGAGGTGTCGCCCGACTCTTCTCGAAGGAAAGGTAACTACAGAATGAAAATGAGAACGCTGCTCTTGATCCTTCTGGCTGCTTCGACGGCAGGCTCTGCGGGAGCCGGCGAGGGCCCTGTTCCAACAGGCATTCCGCATCTTGACCACGTGTTTGTGATCATGATGGAGAATCACGGCTACAGCCAGGTTGTAAACAACCCCAACCTGCCGTTCACCAACGACCTCGCCGGGCTGGCGAATACAGCAACCAACTATTTCGCCGTCGGTCATCCGAGCTTGACCAACTATCTCGAAGTGGTGGGCGGTTCCAACTTCGGAGTGCGGAGCGACAATGCTCCGGACTGGCACAACTTCTCCTGCACCACGAATCTCGCTTCGGGGAAGGTGGCCACCGACACGCCTACCACGCCGAACATTTGTCCCATCGCGGGCACGGGGACCGATGCGGAGACTCCGGCGGTAGACACAACCAACGAAACCAGCGGGCCGCCGGGCCTGAACGACATTGATGGGACTCAATCCATCGCAGCCGCCACAAACACGACCGGCAAGACCATCGCCGACCAGCTCGCAGCCGCGGGACGCACCTGGAAAAGCTACCAGGAAAGCCTGCCGACCGGGGGCGCCGATAATGTCAACTACAGCGACGGCGTGTTCACGAACAACACCGATTTCACCAAAATCACGCCCGCTCTGACACCGGCCTTGACCACGAGCGACATCGTCCAACTTTACGCGGCTAAGCACAACCCATTCGTTTATTTCCGCAGCGTGCAGGAGGGTGACGAGCCGGGCAGCGATCTGAGCAATGTCGTGGATTTTGACGGAGGGAATGGTCTCTACGCGGATCTTGGCTCCGGTTCGATTCCAACTTTCTCCTTCATCGTGCCCAATCAGTGCAACGATCAGCACGGCCGCGGTAACGCCGGTCCCTTCTGCGCGTTTGATCCGACTGATAACGGCACTCAAGCGGGTCTCAACCCGGCCCTGATGCAGCTTGGCGACGTCGCTGTGAGGCGCATTGTAAACGCCATCAAAGAATCGCCGGCATGGAAACAGGGCCAGAACGCGATCGTCGTTCTGTGGGATGAAAACGACTACAGCATCGCGCCCAATCCGAATACCGTCCTGGTGATCGTGGACACGAACTACGGGAGTCATGGCGTGCAGAGCGCGAAACCCTACAACCACTTCTCCTTGCTCAGATCGCTTGAGGCTGGTTTTGGGCTGCCGTGTCTGAACCACGCATGCGATAGTAATGTCAACGTGATGTCCGACCTGTTCGGAATCGCTTACACCAACACAGTTAGCACTCATGCATCACCGCCGCAAGCTTCCGCTCCACCGCCGCAAGCCCCCGCCGCACGTCATTAGCCAGTAGGGCTGGACCAATACGTTGGGCGGCCGGTAGGCGAGGCGCCCTTAGTGAGAGACCCGAGTACAATATCCGTGTGCGACCGAACGACTCACGCCGAGTTCAGACTCTCGCCCGCGGCGTGACAGCGCGCGCGGCGGCACGGTTATGAGCGGACACCGTGTCTGCCCGTGGTGGTTGGGTTACTTGCTGGCGAGCCCGCTGCGGCGCTTGGCCTACCGGCCCGACACGATTCTGGCGCCGCACGTGCGGACAGGAATGACGGTTCTGGAGCCTGGGCCCGGCATGGGCTTCTTCACCGTTGAACTGGCGCGCATGGTAGGTCCGTTAGGGCGCGTTGTGGCCGTGGATGTCCAGTCCAAGATGCTCGATGCCCTCAGGCGCCGCTTGTCGAAGGCGGGGCTGGCGGAGCGGGTGGACGTGCGACTCGCCAAGCCAGATTCGATGGGAGTGGCCGGCCTGAGCGGCATGGTGGATTTCGTTTTGGCCTTCGCGGTAGTGCATGAATTGCCGTCGGTGGACTGCTTTTTCCTCGAAGCGAATCAGGTGTTGAAGCTGGAAGGCCATCTGCTGCTGGCTGAGCCGGCGGGACACGTGAGCGAGGCGCTGTTTGAAGCTGAGCGAGCGGCCGCGGCCAAAGCCGGCCTGGTGACTGTACAAGAACCGGTCATCCGGCGCAGCCGAGCCGCCCTTCTGCAAAAAAGGGCATAACGCAACGCCGCGGGAAGTGCCTAGCCCTTGCACGGATACGTAAGCACACGGAGTTCCGTTGCCACGCGTGTTTCTGCACGAAACCGAAACATCGGCGGGCTGTTCGAGGAATTCGAAACTTCCTGAGTTACTTACCACTGGCTGGCGAAGACTCATACGCAGATAGGCGCAGAGTACAATCAGGGACAGCCATGCGACCGGCCTTCGCCGCCTTTTTGGTGCTCGCCTCATTTCCGGGTGCATTTAGTGCGCATGCGGCCACCGCGGGCATTGTACTGGAAGGGAACGGCGGCGCAGGCAAGGGCATCCACATCGTTCTGGTTAGCGGAGACGAGGAATATCGCTCCGAACAGGCATTGCCGCAGTTAGCCAGGATCCTAGCTGGGCATCACGGGTTCAAGTGCACTGTTCTTTTCGCGATCAATCCGAAGGACGGAACTATTGACCCGAACCAACGTGACAATATTCCCGGCCTGGAAGCACTCGACTCGGCTGACTTGATGGTCATCTTCACCCGGTTTCGTGACTTGCCTGACCGACAGATGAAGCACATTGTTGACTACGTGGAATCGGGCCGTCCCATAGTTGCCCTGCGAACCGCAACTCATGCGTTCGAGCTCAAGACCAGCGGAACGTACCGGAAGTACAGTTGGAACAGCAAAGAGTGGGATGGTGGCTTCGGCCGGCAGGTGCTGGGCGAAACTTGGATTGACCATCACGGCCGGCACGGCCACCAGAGCACTCGGGGCGTCATCGCCAGGGGGAAAGAGAACCATGCGATTCTTCGAGGCATTCGGGATGGCGAAATCTGGTGTCCAACCGATGTGTACGAAGTTCGCCTGCCGCTACCCGGTGATAGTGAGCCGCTGATTTTGGGTCAGGTGCTGGAAGGCATGCAGCCAACCGATCCGCCGGCCCCGGGAAAACAGAACGACCCCATGATGCCCGTCGCCTGGGTGAAAAGCTACACCGGGAATGCGGGAAAGAGCGCCCGCGTTTTCACTACCACCATGGGCGCTGCTGAGGACCTGCAGAACGAAGGATTGCGGCGGCTCATCGTCAGTGCCTGTTTTTGGGCGCTGGGACTGGGGGACAAAATCCCGCCGCGAACGAATGTGGAGCTCGTGGGCGAATACAAACCTCTGCCGTTCGAATTTGGCGGCTTCGCGAAGGGCATCAGGCCGTCCGATTTACTGAGATGAGACCGGGCAAAGGGGGGCGGGTCACGCTGCCGTGTGCGAAGTGTCCTTTTCCGTCATCCAGATAAGCATGCTGATGGCGAGCCGCTCGACCTGCTCGGCGATCAGAATCTGCAATTCCCTTTCGATGAAGCATGTCTCGATGGAAAAGACAAGGGTGGTGCCAGGGTCCGTCTCGCCGAGCACGCGATGGATGTAATCATGAATCGCCAGCTCCGCGCCCGAACTTTCCGGACCTTCCAAGAATCGCAGGAAGGCAGCGATTTCGAAGGCGAAGTCCTTTCTGACTCCGGCCCGCCGGTGTGCGGGAATCACGATGGTGATCTCCAATGGCCCGCCGGGTGAACCCTCCAGGTCGAGAATAGCCAGCCCGGCATCGCTCAGGTCATAGATCGAAGCGCAAAAATCGAGCGACAGTTCGCCGGGCATCTGTGCGTGTAGCTTACCGTGCCAACTGCTGGCCAACAGGCGCAGCCTGCGAAGGATTTCCCGGGACCCGTCGAGCGCGAAAGTCAGCTCATCTGGGCCGTGCCATACCTGGCCTCGCCAGTCCCAGCCGTGGAGTTCGATGCGAGGTTCGCGCTGTGTTGTTTCAGGCAAGTGCCGATTTTCCGAGACGTGGCCCGAGAGACCCTCGTCTCAAAACAGAGTTTAATACCTGAAAACGAAACAATCAATGGCAGGGGCGGGAGCCGGCCGAATGATCCCGCCAGCACACGCCTTGTGCCCGGGCGCGAAAAGATATATCGTTTCGACGAGGGGATTCGCCAGTCTGGCCGCATACAAGAGTATTGAAACGACAATTGCGCGAATGCCGTAGGAAAGGGCTCCGCGGCCCAAGACAACGACCATGCGAATACGGACTTTCCCGGTCTTCCTGGCATTTTTGGCCATGGGATTTGCGGATGCAGTTGGGCCGTTCGTCAGCCTTGCCAAAAACGAATTTCAATTAAGCAACACGGTTGCCTCCCTGGTCCCGCTTGCGGGTTTCAGCATGTTTGGCCTGCTCTCTGTGCCGGTGGGCGTGTTTCAGGACCGGCGCGGCAAGAAATTCGTGCTCATGATGGGCTTGCTAGTTGCCCTGGCCGGCTTGCTGAACGCGAGCTTCGGTCTCGACTCTTTTGGCCGCTTTCTGGTCACGGTGTTGCTAGTTGGCGCGGGCGCGGCGATTCTCCAGGTCGCGGGAAACCCGATCATGCGCGATGTCTCGGGCGAGGGCAAATACGCGCGGAACCTGGCATTCGGCCAGTTTGTCAAGGCGATGGGATCGCTATCGGGACCGCTGATTCCGGTAATCGCCGCCAGGTACTACGGGGCAAGCTGGAAGGTGATCTTTCCGATTTACACCGTCGCTCTTTTGATAACGGTGTTAGCCGTGAGTTTTCTGCGTGTGCGCCGGAAGGAATCGGAGCACCAAGCGGCTACCTTGCGATCTTGCGTGGCCCTGCTGAAAAACGGCTACGTCCTGGCGATGGTGGCCGCGATCTTCCTGTATGTCGGCTCGGAAGTGTGCGTGAGCGCAGGCATTCCTCTTTATCTGAAAGAACGATTTGATATCGACATTAACCGGGTGGGCTTACTGGGCACGGGGCTGTTCTTCACCGCTTTGACGATCGGCCGCCTGTCCGGCGGCGTGATCCTGAATTGGGCGTCGCCGAGAAGATTTTTCCTCGTGACTTGCGCGGTGTCTATTCTTGGATTGCTCGGGCTATTCATGCCAGCGCGCAGTCTGGCGGTGACAGGCTTCTGCCTCGCCGGTCTCGGATTCGCAAACATTTTTCCGCTGGTCTTTTCGATCGCGGTCGAGAGTATGCCGGAACACACCAACGAACTGTCCGGCCTGATGGTCACGGCGATCGTGGGCGGAGCATTGCTGCCTCCGTTGATGGGACTGGTGGCGGACCACAGCACCGTGCAATTCAGTTTTGTTGTGCCATTGACGGCCATTCTGTACATCACGGGAACAGCTCTGAAAAACCTGAAGGGCCAGTCGAAAGCTTATGCAGAAGTACGCAAATGACGAACGGGCGGTGATGACGCTCGACGCCGGAGGCACGAAGTTCGTGTTCTCGGCTATGCAAGCGAACCGTCCCATTGTGGAGAGTTTCGCGTTGCCATCGAACGCGGACAATCTGGAGCGGTCGCTTGACACGCTCATTGAGGGATTTCGCAAAGTGCAGGCGCAACTGGCGTCGCCGCCTGTAGCCATCAGTTTCGCCTTTCCGGCACCCGCGGATTACTTCAACGGGATCATTGTGGGGCCAAGAAACCTGCCGGCATACCGCAACGTGGCGCTGGGACCAATGCTGGAAGACGTCTTCGGCTTGCCGACCTTCATCAACAATGACGGGGACCTGTTCGCCTATGGGGAAGCGGCGGCGGGCTTCCTTCCGTACGTGAACGGCCTGCTCGAGCAAGCCGGGAGTCCGAAACGCTTCCGCAACCTGCTGGGTGTGACAATCGGCACCGGTTTGGGCGGCGGCATCGTGCGCGACGGCGAATTATTCATCGGCGATAATTCGGTTGCCGGCGAAATGTGGCTGTTGCGCCACAAGCTCGAGGACACGAACGCCGAGGAGGGCGCGTCCATCCGTGCCGTGCGGCGAGTTTACGCCGCCAAAGCTGGGATTTCAATCGAAGACGCACCCGAGCCGAAGGTGATTTTTGAAATCGCCCAAGGACACGCAGGAGGAGACCGCGCAGCGGCTCGAGAGGCCTTCCGTCGCATGGGTGAGATTGCGGGAGATGCCATTGCGGGCGCCATTACTCTCATTGACGGCTTGGTCGTGATCGGCGGCGGGATCGCCGGTGCCCATCGGCAGTTTCTGCCACACATCATCGACGAGATGAACTCCACGTACGCCGCGCCCAATGGTGAGCGGTTCCGGCGCCTGATTCCCTGGGCGTTCAACCTGGAAGAGCCGGCGCAGCTCGAGTTGTTCCTGAGCGGGGAGACCAAGGAACTTCCGGTTCCCCGCAGCTCGCGCAAAGTGAAATTCGACGGCCTGCAACGCGTGGGCGTTGGAATCTCACGGCTGGGCACGAGCGAAGCAACGGCAATTGGAGCGTATGCGTTTGCTTTGAGCCGCCTGAAATAGCGAGGTTGAGCCATGAAACCGATTCTTGTCGCGGCCCTCGTGGCCGCGGCCACTCTCCATGCGCAGGAGTTCACGCGCGGCGTTGGTGTTTACCCTGGTGATCCGAAAGAATACGTTGGACCGGTCCTGCGGGTGGATACGAACGCCTACCGCAACCTGGCTCTACGCCGTCCTGCCTACCACTCCAGCAGTTACGACTACAACCTCACCGCGCAGTTGGTAACCGACGGAATCAAGGAAACGAAACTGCCACGGTGGGTAGCTGTCGAGACGAGCCAGCAAGGGCAACTAGCCAAGAACGAGCGCGAATGGTTGCTGGACGGCAACTGGGTGACTGGTGTCGATCTGAAGGGACCACGCGGATGGGTCGAAATCGAAATCGGCGGCGATAACCGGCCCGCGGTCGACCGCGTCGATATAGATGCTCGTGTGCTGGCCAGAGGCGAGCCGGAAAACTGGGCTTGCTTGGTCTCGGCCTCAGAGGATGGACAAGCGTGGAAAGAACTGGGGCACGCTGCCGGCATGGCCCGGCCCGGCGGCGAATTGCGAACCTCTGTGGCGTTGAACGGAATTTCCCGCAGCCGGTTTTATCGCATTGCGTTTGACGATCCCAGGGCACACGGCTGGCAGGTGAACGAGATCACCTTCTTCCACGGCAATCAGCGGCTGCCGGTGGGCGGTCCGGGCGATTTTACGAGCGCTTGGATGCCGGCCGGCAAAAGCGAGGAATGGGTGTACGTGGATCTTGGCGCGGTCTGCACGTTTGATCGGGTCGCACTTTACTGGATTCGCCGCCCCGCGGAAGCCTTTATCCAGGTGTCCGATGATGCCTCCGGCTGGAAACAAATTGAGGCATTGCCTGCGAATTCAGCGATGGCGGATGACGTGAAGCTGGCGCGGCCTGCACAGGGGCGGTATGTTCGCCTGCTCATGACCAAGCCCGCGTCACCCGATGGTTACGTCCTCAGCGAGCTGGAAGTGTACGGGCGTGGCGGCCCGGTCGCGCAGTCCAAACCAGCGCCGGCGATGCACGGCAGCCGGCTGGATCTGGCGGGTGGCGACTGGCGGGTCGAGCGCGATTCGCTTGTGAGGGCTGACGGCGCGATCCTGTCGCAGCCGGGCTTTCAAGACGAAAACTGGGTGATCGCCACCGTTCCGGGAACTGTTCTCACCAGCTATTACAACGCGGGAGCCGTGCCGGACCCGAACTACGGCGACAACCAGCTCATGATTTCGGACTCTTTCTTTGGTGCGGATTTCTGGTATCGGAACGAATTTGTCCCGCCATCCGCCGCGCCGGGACAACACGTATGGCTGAACTTCGATGGCATCAACTGGAAAGCGGACGTCTTCTTGAACGGAGAGAAGCTGGGACGCATCGAAGGCGGTTTCATGCGAGGGCGCTTCGACGTGACCAGACTCTTGCATCCCGGACAGAAGAATGCCCTGGCTGTGCGCATCGAGAAGAATGCCACTCCGGGAAGCGTCAAGGAGAAGACCTTCGAGAATCCGGATAAGAACGGTGGCGCGCTCGGCGCCGACAATCCCACTTACCACGCCACCATTGGCTGGGACTGGATTCCCACCATGCGCGGAAGGGACACCGGCATCTGGAAAGATGTGTATCTGAGCGTGACCGGGCCGGTCACCATCGAGTCGCCGTTTGTGAACGCTTCCTTACTATTGCCGGACACCACGCGTGCCGATGTGAGCGTAACCGTGACGCTGCGCAACCATGAGGCGCGGCCCGTGAATGGTACTCTACGTGGCCGCTTTGGCGGCGCAGCGTTTGAAACGCCGGTGGTGCTCGACGCCAACGCGGAGAAAACAGTGAAACTGGATCCATCGACCAACGCGGGACTGCGGCTTCAGAATCCGAAGCTGTGGTGGCCCTCAGGTTATGGCGATCCCAACCTGTACCCGGTGGAGCTGAAGTTTGAGACCGCTGACGGAAAGCGGTCCGATAGCACCGGGTTTCACGCCGGAATCCGGCAATTCGCCTATAGCGAGGACGGCGGCGTGCTGAAGATCTGGATCAACGGTCGGCGTTTCATCCCACGGGGCGGGAACTGGGGCTTCAGCGAGTCAATGTTGCAGTATCGGGCGCGCGAATATGACGCGGCAGTTCGTTACCACCGCGACATGAACTTCAACATGATCCGCGACTGGGTCGGCCAGATCGGCGATGACGAATTCTACGAGGCGTGCGACCGCCACGGCATCGTGGTCTGGCAGGACTTCTGGCTGGCCAATCCCTGGGATGGTCCGGACCCGGATGACAACGAGATGTTTCTTCGCGGCGTGACCGACTACGTGCGGCGCATTCGCAACCATCCTTCGATTGGGTTGTATTGCGGTCGCAACGAGGGCTATCCGCCGAAACCGCTGGACGACGGCATAAGAACGGCGCTGGCCGAACTGCACCCCGGTCTCCACTACATCTCGAGTTCGGCCGACGATGTCGTGAGCGGTCATGGACCCTACCAGGCTATGCCCACCAAGTACTACTTCAGCCAGCGGGCGACGGCCAAGTTCCACAGCGAAATGGGGATGCCCAACATCGTGACCATGGACAGCTTGCGGCTGATGATGCCGGAAGCGGCGATGTGGCCGCAAGGGCGCATGTGGGGGCTGCATGATTTCTGCCTGAAGGGCGCGCAGGGTGGAGCGTCTTTCCTCGAGCGTATCCGCAACAGCTATGGCGGCGCCGAAAACATAGCTGACTGGTTGTGGCTGGCGCAGTTCGTCAACTACGAGGGCTATCGCGCCATGTTCGAGGCCCAGAGCCGCAATCGCATGGGGTTGCTCATCTGGATGAGTCACCCAGCCTGGCCGTCGTTTGTCTGGCAGACATATGATTACTATCTCGAGCCGACGGCTGCGTACTTTGGCAGCAAGAAAGCATCGGAGCCGTTGCACATTCAATGGAATCCGCTGGCCGAGAGCATCGAGGTGGTGAATTATAGCGGTGGCGACGCGCGCGGTCTGTCCGCCCACGCCGCGGTTCTGAATCTCGATGGCTCGCCGCAGTGGGAGAAGACAGCGACCGTGGACAGCCTGGAAGACAGCACCTTGTCGTGCATCAAGATGGAATATCCATCCGGCTTGACTCCCGTGCATTTCCTGCGGCTGGAGCTGAAGCGGGGAAGCGATGTCATTTCTCAGAATTTCTATTGGCGCGGGTTGAAGGAAGGCGATTACCAGGCGCTTCGCGATCTGCCGAAGGTGAATCTGGATGCATCGACAACTGCGGAGCGGCAGGGCGACCACTGGCGCCTCACCACTGAGCTGTACAACCGTTCCAAGGCGCCGGCGCTGATGGTGAAGCTGAAGGCCGTTCGGGAAAAGAGCCGGGACCGCATTTTACCCGTGCTGTACAGCGATAACTACGTAGCGTTAATGCCCGGAGAGCGGCGCAGGATTGTCACGGAATTCCTTCACGCGGACACGCGAGGCGAACAACCGCGAATCGTGGTGGAGGGCTTCAATGCCCCCGGGGCCCAATAGGTTATTCGCGGGCCTGGAACCGGCCCACGCGCGATCGTACTAAGCTTGATGATTTGCGAATTTCCAGCTTTGCCGGCAATCGCGCGGTGATTGGTCCACCGCGGTAGCCTTCGATTCGCTGGATCAGGATTTCCGCGGCTCGGAAACCGATCTCATAAGCCGGTTGCACCACAACCGTCACGGACGGAGTGAAGAGGTCATCTACCGTCAGCTCATCGAAGGTGACAAAACCGATGTCGCCTGGCGTCTTCAGCCGGCAATCGCGGAGTGCGCGCAAAACGCCAAGTCCGGTGGGTCCGTTTGTCGAGAAGATGGCGGCCGGCCGCTCTCGCGAATTGCTCAGTCGCTCCCGGCAAAGTGCAGCCACGTCTTCCGGGCGAAAGTTGTCTTCCCAAATCAGCTTATCCTGTAGTTTGAAACCGGCTCGGCGGAGCGCTTTCCGATAGCCCTGCAACCTCTCTTGTTCATTCCGGAGCGCCAGCGGTCCGGTAACGATCGAAATGTTGCGATGGCCCATCGAAATCAAGTGCGAAACGCCCATGTCTGCAGCGGCGAAGTTGTCGACGGAAACGGAGTCTATGTGAAGGCCTTCGGGAATTCGGTCCAGGCACACAAGACGAACCCCGAAATCCTCCATGCTGGAAGTCTGGGTAATAGGCGCGGTCCCGGCCGCAACTACGAGCAGGATTCCCTCGACGCGTTGCGAGCGCAAGAGCGACAGCAGTTCCTTCTCACGGGCACTGTTGTCGTCCGAATTGACGGCGATCAATGAGTAACCCCGTTGTAGTGCGGCCGCTTCAGCGCCACGTATGACCCGGGGAAAGAACGGGATGGTCATGTCTGGAACGATAATTCCCAGTGTGCGGGTCTTGCTGGTCTTTAAGCTTCGGGCGATGTGATTTGGGTAGTAGTCCAGCTCACTGATCGCGGCTTGAACCTTGGAACGCAGCCGCTTGCTGACAGGCACGCTTCCGGTAATGACGTGTGAAACGGTGCCGATCGAGACGCCCGCGCGTTCTGCCACCTGTTTGATCGTCGCCATGAGCCTGTCCAGCTATCCTCATCGCCCATCTGCGCGCAAACGTAACGGAGTGCTCTACAGCATCTTGATCCGGATGTTGCGGACTTCTATCTTCATCGGCGGGCCAAGATGCAATTGTATTCCGATCAGTCCATCCATCTTGCGGTTCGCAACATCATCGTCAACCAGCATGCTCATGACGCGACCATTCAAGATCTGTGTCAACACATTGCCGCGCGCGATGATGTGATACTCGTTCCAATCCCCGTTCTTGATCAGGCTTTTCAACTGTGGGTCGGCGCCCAACGAACCCACCACGCCAGGTTTTTTTCCCTCCGCGATATACGTAAACTGGCCGCGTAACGCGAGAAATCCGCGTCCCCGCTCTTCGTAAATCTGGCCCGTGAAACGCTCCTCGGCGTCGATATCCGCCTGATATCCTTTCATCGCCCACCGAATATCAGGCAGTTCGATGCTGCGGTACTGGATGCCGCTGTTCACCGCACCTAGGCGGTATTGCGCTTTCAACTCGAAGTCCGCCGGCGTGCCGCCGCGCCAGATGAGAAAACTGTTCTGCTTGGGCATCGTTTCCGCGGTGGTTTCTCCTACGATCTTGCCGCCTTCGACGCGCCAGAGCTTGGGATCGCCATCCCAGCCGTTCAACGTCCTTCCGTCAAAGATCGCCTTGAAGCCCGTTTCGTCGTTCAGCGGCTGCGGCAGGTCCATCTTGAACCCGCCTGCACGCCGCGCGCGGGGAGGCTCGCTCTGGGCGGTCAACAAAATCGCCAGTGCGATCGATGAACAGACGACCACCGCCATCCGTTTCACCGCAAGCCGGCTCCGTGGAGATAGAGTGTTTTGGAACGCCATCTTGCCTCCGTCGCGTGCTTGTCTCCAGCGTTTAATCCCAGCCGTGGGCATTTCGAACCTTGATCATTACGCCGAGCACGTCCCGCCATGTCTTCGGATCCATCATGACCGCGTTGGGAAACATGCAGCCATCCCAGCATATGTGCGCGAACCGCCGGGTTACCTGTCCCTGGTCATCACGCATCCAGGCGCCGGCGTCCCGGACAATATCGAGCTTGCCGTTCACGTCGAGTGGCAAGCAATGTTTTCCCGTTTTGTCGTGCGAGCCGGACCCTTTGACCGTGCCGTCGTTCTGCGCCACGTGAAAATCGGTGGTCCAAGGCCGCAGCCCGCTCGCCATGGCTCGATAAGCTTGGGCCAGCCGCTCGCCATCCGACCAGTCGAAATCCTCTGGAAGCAAGCGGTCTTCCGGCGCGTTGTATCCGAGCGTGAAGAGCATGGTGTGTGCCATGTCGGCCTGAAAGCCGAGTATTTGCGGGCGGTCGACGAGCTCCAGAAGCTGTTGCATATGACGCCAGCTATGCATTCCGCCCCAGCAGATTTCGCCTTCAGCTGCGAGGCGTTCCCCGAAATCCGCGGCAATGGAGCAGGCCTCACGAAATGTGCGCACGATTCGCCGGGTATTGTCCTCTGGGTCAGCGGCCCAGTCTGCCGGGCTAGCTGCAGAGTCAATGCGAATGATCCCCGATTGGCGGATCTTCAAATCCCGCAACTTCCTTCCAATCCGGCAGGCCTTCTTGACTTGCTCCAGAAATCGGCCGCGTTCAGATTCGTCGCCCATCGCGGAGCCGCCGCCCGCCGGCGGCCACACTGGCGCCACCAGGGACCCTATGCGCAGTCGCCTTCCGGCGATGCGTTCGGCCAAACGCTCTAAGTCGGCGTCGGACGAGTCAATCTCCACGTGCGGCGCACAGAGAAACAAGTCGACCCCATCGAATCGAACGCCATCAACCTCAGCGGCGGCCGTGAGGTCGAGCAGGGTGTCCAGGTCGATGGGAGGCTCGGCATCGCCGCCCTTGCCGACCAGCCCTGGCCACATCGCGTTGTGAATCGCCGGGAATGTATGCGCTGTGCTCATTCGTTTCCTTGTTTCGTACGTGCGAGTCTCACTGCCCCAAGCCGAACGCGTAAACCGTGCTGTCGTGTGTCACCACATACACCCGGCCGTCTGACACCACGGGCGCGCTGAAGTGAGTGAAGCCATGAATCGTGTCGCCGCTCGAATAGAGCTCTTCTCCAGTGAATGCGTCCAGGACGTATAACACGGCGATGCCTGACTTGGCGGCGCGATCTTGCGAACTCAGAATGCCGCCGTTGGCATCGGACTGCTGGGGATAATCGCCGTCGGAGAGCGCAAAGACCAATCCCTTGGCAATCACCACCGGTTCCGGCACCGACATGTCTCTGGAGTTCCAGACGGGGACCAGAACCGGTTTGGCTTCCTGCGCCTCCACCTTGAAGGCCATGATGCTGCCGTTGGGTGTTGCGCCATATTGCAGAGGGAACTTCGCATCGGGAGCCGGAGGGCCCCAAGCCGGCGCGTACAGCCAGCGCGTTCCCGAGGGATCCTGCCACGTTGAAAGTGCGCCCCAGAATCCACGGGCGGCGAAATTGACCTCTTCGTTGGTGTATAGCGGGCTGCGAAACAGCGGCGTGCGATGATCCGCACCGCCGAGAGATTTTGCGTCCAGCAAATAAAGCACTCCCTCCTTGCCTGCAGCCGCCACGAGTTCCCGGTCTTTGAACGGGAAAACAACGGGTGTCATATTGCCCATGTCGAGATCTTTCCGCGTGATCCAGGCGCGGTTGGCTGGAGTGTAGTAGTCGGCCAATTTCAGATCCTTCTCGGAGAGAGCAATCACGGAATCCGACATATTGCCCTTCTCGAGGTCATAGGGTCCGTCGCCCGTCTCGACCAGCACTTTTCCCGAAGACGTAATCGCGGCGCCCGCCCGGCCCCATATTCCAGCGCCGGCGGCGCCGCTTTGAAAATACGAAACCTTGTGGGCCGGATCCATCAAGTCCATGGCATACACGCCGGACTTGACGCCGTTGCAACCTTGAGATGTGGTCGTATAGACCACGTTATTCACCAGGTTCAGACTCCATGTCTTGCCGAAGGACGGCACGAAGGGCGTCGGAGGGAGAAGATCCTCACCATTGACGATGTTGAAGGCATGCAGCTTCCCGTCACTGCTGACTACATATACGGCCTGCGGACCGCGGAACGGATTCGTATTCGTGCTGCCGGGGGCTGGTCCCATCACCGGGGTCGCGTTCAACGCATTGGGACACAGCCAATGCGACATTTTTTGTTTTGGCGCGCCTTCGACAGGGAGATCCCTTTGCCAGAAGAGTTTGCCGGTATCGGAGTCGATGGCGAAGATTTTATCCGAGGCTCCTGCAACCAGAACCAGTTCGCGGAAGCCTTTCGGGGTAATCAAGTTGCGCGTTACCAGCGGCACTGTGAGGCCGTTGAGTTCCTTGGGCGCATTGTCCAGCTTCAAGCTCCAGAGCAATCTTAGTTGCTTGACGTTGTCTTTATTGAGGTCTGTTTCGGACTTCGCCCATCCCGTGCGTTGCGGGTCGCCGCTGAAAGTAGCCCAACCGGAGGGGCGTTGCGCGAGAGCCAGGAAGCAAAACAGGGAGAGAAGCAGAGCGGATCTAGCGAGCACAACGCAGGTCTCGAAAATCCCTTTCCTTGAAACGTATCAAGAATTCCGAGGATAATAGCACTCAGAAATCGATTTGTCAAACGATACTCTTGACATCGTTTCGCCCCAAGCGTACAATCCTGCACTGACTCGCTTGACTAGTATTAACCGAGTAGTCCTCGGAGAGCCGTCCGCACATGGAGGGGGTGCCATGAAGCATATTCCTAGTCCGCGTTCTCGTTTCTTCGCTGCTGTTTTGCTGTTGTTCACCTGTGGGGCAGTCTTTGCTCCGCCGGCTCACGCTCAAGTGGCCGCTGCCGGCGCTATCGTGGGGACGGTAACCGACGCGACCGGGGCCGTCGTGCCTGATGCGGAGGTCACGGCCACCAATAACGCGACGCAGCAAAGGCGCACCGTGCAATCGAATGCGCAAGGATTCTACGCGATTGAGTCGCTTCTGGCCGCTAGGTACGACGTCACGGTGAAGAAGGTTGGGTTCCAAACGTTTGCGGCGCAAAACGTCGTCGTGGATGCCGGTGCTCGCGTGCAGGTCAACGCCAGCCTCGCGGTCGGAACCGAAGCTACCCAAATCCAGGTACAAGGCGAGGCCTTGGCAGTGGAAACGGCTTCCAGCGAATCCGGCGGAACGATCGCCGGCAAGCAGATCGAGAATTTTCAGCTCAATGGCCGGAACTTCCAGACGCTGGCCATGCTGGTTCCCGGCGTCAACAACACCAACGGCGCGCAGGAGATGGGCGGAGGCGGACTTACGCAAAGCAATACGATCTCCGTGAATGGCGTAGGTACGGAGTTTACGAACTTCCTGCAGGATGGCACGTTTAACATGAACACCGGTTGCCAGTGCGGCGTCAACATCACATCGCCGATAGACACGATCGGAGAATTCCGCATCGTGAAGGACAACTTCAGCGCCAAATATCCCCTCTCCGGCAGCGCCAATATCATGGTCGAAACCAAGTCTGGCACGAATGAATTCCACGGAGCTGGTTACGAGTATTTGCGCAACGACGTGTTCGATGCTCGCAATTTCTTCGATGGGAGCACCAAAGCCCCGCTGCGGCAGAACATCTTCGGCGCGACTGTCGGCGGGCCCATCAAGAAAAACAAGACCTTTTTCCTGGTTGGCGAGGATTGGCGCAAGCGCAGTGTCGGAACCACTCTGCGTGGCGCCTTTCCTGATCAGGCAATCCGCAACGGCGATTTCACCGACAGCGGCACGCTGGGGACGGGGGGCTTAAAGCTCGATGCCAGCTCCATCGCCCTAGAAAACAAGCTTCACCCCGGTGTACAGTGTGTCACCGATTCCACCCATCTCAACCCCGCTTGCTTCGACACGAATGCCGTGGCCCTCATGAACAAATACTGGCCCTTGCCGAACAACCCGGGTGGCGGTTTCTTGAACTACCTCAACAATGGCGCCGAGGTATTTCCGCAACGCGACGACACCTATCGCATCGACCAGTATTTCAGCGAGCGCTTCACCCTGATGGGTCGCGTGTCGTACGAAACGGCGACGGACACTCCGGCCGCCGAGACCTGGAATAGCCTCGTGGGCCCGACGCTGGGCCAGAAGATCAAGACCACGGGTTTCAACGCCTTGGTCCGCTTTACCGCCAACATCAATCCGAGCACCATTAACCAGACCACATATGCTCAGACCTACGACAAGCCGCGCTTGGGTGTTACAAATGCAGCGCTTCCCTCCGACGTGAATCTGGCCCTGCCCTTTAAGGACCAGAACCCCCTTGTTCCCAACGTCTCGATCAGCGGGAACTGGCAAGGTCTGGGCGCCTTCTCGTTACCGGTCACGGCCAGCGACGGCGAGGGCACTTTTTCGGATGATTTCAGCAAGGTCAAGGGCTCACACGTGATCCAAGCTGGTGTCCTGTACATTTTTGGCATCAAGCGTCAGAACTTCTTCAGCAATACGCACGGCGCTTACACGTTCACTGGCGTTCACAGCAACGATCCTATGGCCGATTACCTTCTGGGCCTGGATGCCACCTTCTATCAAGCCAGCGCCCAGCGTGAGGGCTACTACCACTACAAGCAAGTGGAAGCATACATCCAGGACGACTGGAAGGTGACGAAACGGTTCACCTTGAACCTGGGCCTCCGGGAAGTCTGGTATTCCCCGGACACGATCTCCAACGAGCCGTGGACCGACTTCAACCCTACGATCTACGATGCGGCCAACGCACCTGTGGTACAACCCAACGGAAACTTTCTGACAAATTCGGCTGGTGTGCCGGTGAATGCGGCAGGCCAAGCCCTGCCTAACTATTTGACCAATGGCCTTTCTTTCGCCGGTCAAAACGGGACTCCCAGCGGGATTGTCAAGACCAGATTGTGGAACCTGGGCCCTCGCATCGGCTTCGCCTATGACGTATTCGGAGACGGTAAGACCTCCGTCCGTGGCGGCTTCGGGATTGGCTACAGCCGAACGCCGTTCGCCAACTATGGCTCGCTGAACAATCCACCGTTCATACAGAGCCTGAACTTGATTAACACGACCTTGTCTCAGCCAGCGATTGCTGGCGGACAAGCAGCGCCAATCACCGGCTCCAGCCTGAACATGGTTGGCCCCCCCAACGCCCTCTACAAACCCGTACAACTGGATACATGGAGTCTCACGCTGGAACGGGAAGTGATCAAACAAGGAGTACTGAGCCTGGCCTATGTAGGCAGTGTCGCGCACTACCTGCCTGGCTCGTACGATTTCAACTATCCGCTCCCGATGGCAGGACCGTCGGTGAACGATCCTGGCTGTTTACAGTCGGGTCAGACCGTTCCGTCTGGCGGATTCCAGTTCGATCCCTGCCTGAACGCGAGCATTGTGTCCGCGGATTATACCCGTCCGTACAAAGGCTGGAGCGGCATCAGTACGGGCGGAGCCGACGCGGCGGCGAACTACTACGGCAATTCGAACTACAATTCGCTGCAAGCGGGCTGGAAGTATTCGTCCAATCACCTCACCTTTACAGCCGCTTACACCTTTAGCAAAGCGCTCGCCGACGTGGCAGGCAGAGGTTTCCAGTCGAGCGGCAACACCGGCGCCGGCGCCCAAAACGCCCGCGACTTCCGGGCTGATTATGGGCCGGTGGGTTGGGACCGGACCCACATTTTCACTTCGGGCTACATTTACGACTTGCCGTTCTTTCGCAACCAAAAAGGGGTTGTCGGGGCGGCGCTCGGAGGGTGGACATTCTCTGGCCTTACCGTCATTGAAAGCGGCTTCGCCTTTTCTCCCGGCTTATCGATCTCAAGTCCGGGGTTGGCGAACCGGCCAAACGTAGTAGGGACGCTAAGCTATCCTCATACCGTCAATGAGTGGTTCAACACTGATGCCTTTGCTCCGGCTGCGTTCGGATTTTTCGGAAACGCCGGGGTCGGATCGATTCGCGGTCCTAGGGAAGATGTCTGGAACTGGGCGCTCTACAAGTCATTTCCGATTAGAGAGTTGGCCAGGCTCCAGTTCCGCGCGGAGTTTTTCAATATTTTCAATCACCCCAGCTTCGGCAGCGTCGATACCAGCGTCGGATCCGGCACTTTCGGACAGATCACTTCTGCCCTCAATCCCCGAATCCTGGAGTTCGCACTGCGGTTGAGTTTCTGACGCTGGTGCCTCACGCCGGCGCCTTCGCGCGCCTTCGACGGCGCCGGCTTCTTTCGTGATAATCTCGGGCCATGTGGGGGTGCTTAGGGGCGATTCTGGTTCTTGTGTCCCTGGCTGGCGGGATCGTCGCGGCCGTTCCGGATGCCGCCGATGAGCATTTCGCGCGTGCTGCGCAGTTGACGCAACAAAACCAACCGCAGCAGGCTGAGACCGAGTACCAGGCAGGATTGAAACTGCGTCCCACCGATCTGCAGGCGTGGAACAATCTCGGCGTTCTTTACTTCCAGCAGCAGAAATTGCCACAGGCGATCAGCGCTTTCGAGCAGGCTCACAAGCTGGACTCCCGAAACTCTGAAGTGAACTTCAACCTCGGCCTGGCGTTGTCACAAACCGATCAGGCACGACCTGCGATCGACTACCTGACACAGGCTGCAGAAGCTGGAGCGCACCCCCGCGAGGTCCACTTCCTGCTCGGGACGTGCTGGTTCCAGTTGCAGGAGTGGCGCCATTCCATTGGCGAACTAGAGCTGGCTCGTGCAAACGAAACCGGCACGCCCGAGCTGCTGTTTTTGCTCGTGCGCGCCTACCGCAATGCCGGCGAGCCGAAGAAGTCGCTCGAAGTAACCGCCCAATTCCTCAAGCACTACCCGGACTCGCCGCTGCTCCACGAGATGCTGGCCGAAGCGCACGATGAAGTTAACGAGCCGGAAGGGGCGGAGGCTGAACTCAAAGCGGCCATCGCCGGATCTCCACGCGCTCCGCAGCTTCATTTCCTTCTCGGCTACTTCTATTGGCGATGGACGCGCTTTGAAGAAGCGGTCGCACCGCTCGAAGAGGAGGTCCGCATCAACCCTCGTTTCGCGCCTCCCTATTTCTTTCTTGGTGACGTGCGCTTCCGCCAGAGTAACCCTGAACAGGCTGCGCGGTATTTCGCCAGGACTTTGGAACTGGACCCCGCCTACGCCGAGGCGCTGCTGGGTCTGGGAAAAGCATACACCGAGCTGAAGCGCCCGGCCGAGGCGGTGCCGCTGTTCCGTCGGGCAACGCAGTTGCTGCCTGGGCGCGTAGAGCCGTACAACTGGCTGGGCAGAACGCTGATCCAGCTCGGCCAAACCGAGGAAGGCCGCAAAGCGCTGGAGGAGGTCAAACGGCTCAAGTCCGCCGGCCAGGTCTCCCCTGCGCTTCGACCAGCGCCCGGGAACTCACCATGAGACTCGCTGCATTGTTGGTGGTGCTCGGACTCTGCATCGGCCGCCCGTGTGGCGCCGCGGACGCCGTCCGAGCCGGAAATGCAGAGGGCTGGGAAGCCCAATTCCGCCAGGGCATGGAGTTGCTGCGCGCGAAGAAATATCCGGAGGCGCGCGATTGCTTCCGACGTTCCACCCAGCTCAACCCGCGTTCCGCGGAAGCCTTTTTTTTCTTGGGCCTAAGTACGCTGCATGCCGGGGACCGGGTGGCCGCCGAAACCGCTTTGCGGCAGTCGGTAAAACTGAACCCTGCTGCCGTCAATGCACTCTACAATCTGGGCGTGCTGTTACTCGAGGATGGAAAGCCCGCCGAGGCAGCCGGCTGGCTCGAGAAGGCCCGGAAGGCAGGTCCACTGAACCCGGAACTCGCCATCAACCTCATGCGCGCCCATCTTGAAGCCGGTCATTCGGATCGAGCGGCCGCCATCGCCGAAACCGCCGGCCCGCAGTTCTCGAATTCCGTGGAGTTCGACGTGATGACCGGTAAGCTCTTTCTGGCACGCGGCGTGGCGCATCCCGCGTGCTCGGCATTGCGCGCAGCCGGTCGCCTGCAGCCGGGCGAACCTGCGATCGCTCTCCCGCTCGCGACAGCGTGTCTCGAAAACAACGATGCCACGAGCGCACGCGCGGCGCTGGACAGCATACAGGATAAAGCGAAAGACTCCCCGGAGTACCACTCCTTGGCAGCCCGCGTACATTTCCTCGCCGGCGAAAAGGAAGCGGCTCTCGATGAGTTGAATTCGGCCATCCGGCTTGCGCCGCGCGATCCGGACCTCCTGCTCACGCTCGGACGCTTCTACCAGAAATATGGTGAACAGCAGAAAGCCGTTGAAATGCTGGAGAAAGCGGCCTACCTGGATCCCAAGTCACCGGAAATTCCGTACAGTATGGCTGTGAGTTACCTCGTCGCCGAAGACGAACCCACAGCGCTGAAGCTCCTGGACCGGGTCTTTAAACTCGATCCTCGCTATGACCGCGCACTGTTTCTGCTCGGAAGCATTCACCTCGCGGCCCTGCGGCTGGACGAGGCGGAGAAGCCGCTGGCCGAGGCCCTTCGCCTGCAGCCACACAACCCGTTCTACCTCTGTTTCTTCGGGATGTTGCTGGCCGCACAGGATCGGTTGGATGACGCGCAAGCCGAATTCCGGCAGGCGCTCGCCATCCGCCCTTCTTACCCGCTGGTGCATTTTCACCTGGGTCGCGTGCTCGAGCGGAAGGGCGAATACCCGGCGGCTCAAGCGGAACTGGAAAAAGCGGTCTCGCTTCAACCGAACATGGCCGAAGCCTATTATCAGCTCGGTCTTCTGCTCAACAAACGCGGTGAAAAGGAGAAGGCAGCTCAGGCGCTGGCGCGGTTCAAGTCGTTGCTCGACGCCGAGTACAGCGAGCGCGCGACGATTTTGAAGGAATTGCAGGACACGGTGCGCTAGGGCGGCGCTTCTCTCGACCGGCGTTGCTGGAACTCGATACTCTGTGGCCTGAACTTGAGATACAGGTCCAGCACCCGGTTCTGTTCAACGGCGTTGTTCTGCTTGCCGTAAACTTCCGCCAGCATCACGTAGGAAGTCTCATCGGCGGGATCAGCCTGAATGGCTGCGCGCAAATTCTGAATGGCTTTGTCGGTGTACCCGGCATCCATCCAGGCCGAGGCCGCGGCTTGATATGACGTCAGATCGCTCGGCCGCGCCTGGATGGCCAGTTCGAAGATTTCAGCGGCTTTGCGGTACATGCCTTTCAGGTCGGCGTACACGCCCAGTCCCGCCGTCAATTCGCCATCCTGTGGGAATGTCTGCCGCGCTTCTGCGATCAGAGGGAAAGCTTTACTCAGCAGTTCAGGAGATTGCTGCTGTGCGCCCAAGCTCAAATAGGCTAGGCCCAGATTTCGCTTGGCGTACGCGTCGAGGGCTGGACGCCACGGAACCAATACCACTGGTTTCCGGGCCAGTTCTTCTTTGACGGGGCGCAGCCGGATCTGATGATCGGTGAAGGCCGCATGGGCCCCATCGATGGTGCCGCGCGACGGCATGTGACACCCGGCGCAATCACTCGCCGGAGACTGATGATTCTGCGCCAGCGTCTTCCCGTGGCACCCCAAGCACTTTTCGCGATAGTACGCGGACTTATCACGAGGTTCGCTATGTGGGTCGTGACAGGTGCCACACCACAACCGGTTGCCGCTCTTTTGCCAGCACGCGCTTCGCCTCAACTGTTGCGACTGGCTGATGACCCGCAACGGGCTGTTGTCGCCCGAATCGCCGATAAAGACCGTGAACGTGGTCTCGAGCGGAGTACCCGGTGTGAAATCGTCCCATTCCTTGCCCGGATTGAGAATGCGCGCTTCTCCTTGCAAATGACATTGTTCGCAGACGCTGTCTCGGGCATCCGGCTCCAGCCGGGCCGGATTGACGATATTGGCTCGAGACGGCTTTGCGATGTGCTGCGCCGAGGGCCCATGACAGCGCTCGCACGAAATGCCTTCTTCCCTTACCGCCGGGTTCTCATACCGGTTGCGCGTGCCCTTCACAGGCTTCGCCTTGCCTGAGTGGCATAGCAGGCACTCAAAGCCGACGGGGCGATTGAAATCCGGGGCCGGATTGTCTTCGTACCCCGGAGCCATGGTCCACGCTTTCTCCTGGGTCTGATAAGTGACGGGAGATTGAAATAGGTAATCGCCGATTTGCACCAGGTAACCGAATGCCCGGTGCCCGGAGCCGACCACGTACGCAATCCGGTACTCCCCGGAGACGTTGCCGCGCGTGATCCGCTGGTGCATTCCGTCGCTCGCGTGAATTACGGAAAACCTGGTCCCGGACAGGGCGTGAGAGAACTCACCCGCCGGCTGTGTGGCGGCGCGAGACAGCGCCTTCGCCATGTCGGTCGAGGCGTAGCCCTTCACCTGCGCCGGATGGCACGTCATGCAGGGATTTGAGTTCGCCGCGTGTCCGCAATAAGCGATACACACGGCCGCCAGGGCGGCTCGCATGCGGCTTAGCTTACCTCACCATGCCGGACAGCGCCATTGGCGATCTTCTACGCCAGGAGTTTTTGCACGACTTTGCCGCCGACATCCGTTAGCCTGAAATTCCTGCCTAAGTAACGGAAGGTGAGCCTGGTGTGATCGAGCCCCAGGCAGTGCAGAATCGTGGCTTGCAAGTCGTGGATGTGAATCGGATCTTCCACGATGTTGAGCCCCAGATCATCCGTCTTTCCGATCACCTGCCCGCTCTTGATGCCGCCCCCGGCCAGCCAGAGGCTGAATCCATTGGGATGATGGTCGCGGCCCGCGTTGTCCGCCTCGTCCGGCCGGCGGATTTCAGACATTGGCGTGCGTCCGAACTCCCCACCCCAAACCACCAGTGTGGTATCCAGCAGCCCGCGTTGTTTCAGGTCGTGCAACAGCGCGGCGGTGGGACCGTCGGTTGCTTTGCAGATTTTCACAATGTTCTTGTTGATCTCGCTGTGGTGATCCCAACTGGCGTGAGTCAGCATGACAAAGCGCACGCCGCGCTCCACCATGCGCCGCGCCAGCAAGCAGTTTGTTCCGAAAGCGCGCGTTGTGTCGTCTTGGATTCCGTACGCCACCATGGTAGCCGGTGACTCTTTCGAGAAATCCAGCAGGTCGGGCGCCGATGCCTGCATGCGGAAAGCCAGTTCATAAGCGTGGATTCGGGATTCGATTTCCGCATCGCCGGTGCTCGCCGAGTGCATCCGGTTAAGGTCGCCAATCGCATCCAGGCGTGACCGCTGGCGCTCGCGCGAATACCCGGGCGGATTGGACAGATACAGGATCGGATCGCCCGTGCTGCGCAGCACCGTTCCGGCGTATGTTGAAGGCAAGAAGCCGCTCGCGAAATTATCAGTGCCACCGCTCGTTCCGCTTCCCGACGCTAGCACGACGAACCCGGGCAGATCTCGCGATTCGCTGCCCAGGCCGTAAACCACCCAAGCGCCCATGGCCGGACGGCCCACCAGGGTGTGGCCGGTGAAGAGCAGTAATTGGCCGGGATGGTGATTGAAAGCCTCGGTGTACATCGAGCGCACCAAGCAGATATCGTCGGCGCAGGTAGCCAGTCCCGGCAGCACGTCCGACAACTCAATTCCCGACTGCCCCGCCGGACGGAATACTCTCGGGCTGCCCAGCACTGCCGCGGTAGGCTTGATAAACGCGAGCTTCAGATCTTTCGTCACCGAAGGAGGCAGCGGCCGGCCATGCCATTTTTGCAGAGCCGGCTTGGGATCGAAGAGATCCATTTGGCTCGGCGCTCCCTCCATGAACATAAAGATGACGTTCTTCGCTCGAGGCTTGAAGTGCGGAGCCGTGGGCCCGAGTGCGTCGAATGCGGCGTACCCGTCTGATTCCAACAATTGCGCGAGCGCCACTGTGCCCAGGCCGATCGATGCATGCCGGAAAAAGTCGCGCCTCGTCTGCTGGTCGTCCATGCCTACTCCCTCACTATAAATTCGTCCAGATTCAGCAGCACACTCGCCACGCTGGTCCATGCGGCGTCCTCGCCGAACTTCTTGCGCTCCTGGTCGAAGTAGGTTCGCAGCCGTTGCGTTTCGCCGTCGCCCGGTTCTCGGGCCAGCACCCGAAGGAAAAGGCGCGTCAGTGAAAGTGAAAAATCTAGTCCGGGTTGAACCTGTTCCGCCAGGGCCCGGGCTGCTTCAAGAAACACCGGGTCGTTCAGCAGATTCAGGGCCTGCAAAGGGGTATCAGTCCGCAGCCGGCGGCACGCCGTCACCGTGCCTTTTGGCGCATCGAAGTTGGCTAGGAGCGGATAGGGTGTGGTGCGCTGGAAGTGAATATACAAACCGCGGCGGTAACGATCTCTGCCCGTGCTCTCTTCCCAAGGATTCCCGCTGTAACCGATTTCCGACACCCCCTTCGGCTGCGGTGGGCGGACACTGGGACCGCCGACCTCCAGATACAAAAGGCCCGAGGTGGACAGCGCCTCATCACGAATCAACTCAGCGGGTAACCGCAGGCGGGATTGTCGGGCCAGCAGCGTGTTGCCTGGGTCGCGGCTTTCCAGTTCCGGCCGCGCGTTTGATGACTGCTTGTAAGTCTCCGACGTCACAATCAGCCGGTGCATGTGCTTCAGGCTCCAGCCGCTGTCCATGAACTCCGCAGCCAGCCAGTCGAGCAATTCAGGATGCGTCGGCCGATCACCCTGCGTTCCGAAATCTTCTGATGTCTTCACCAGACCCTGGCCGAAATACTCCTGCCAGGCGCGATTCACCGCCACGCGCGCGGTGAGAGGATTGGCCCGCGACACGATCCACCTGGCGAGATCGAGCCGTGTCGGATGCGTTCCGTCGATTTGAGGCAGCACTTCGGGCACACCCGGTTCGACCGTGATGCCCGGATTCTTGTAGTCCCCGCGCACGCGAAGCCTCGTTGGATGCGGCTGAGGGCTTTCCACCACGGTCATTGCCCGCGTCAGTTGCGGATACGAAGCATAGAGTTCCCGAAGCTTCTTGTCCAAGTCGTCGAACTTTAGTTCTTTGTACTTGTTGTCGCCCACCGCAAAGTGATAATTCCGCACGAAGTGGTCCGTCAGAATTTCCTGTTCACGCTGGGTTCGCGTTGCCGCGTCCTTGCGGAGGATTTTCTCGCCGTCGCCGCCCTCGGTGAGCTTGAGCAGGCAGTCCCAGGCCAGGTCCCAGTCGGTTCGTTCGCCGGGATGAGCGGCCGCGCGCAGCATGTCCTTCTCCCATGCAGCTTGCAGTTCCGGAACGTGATACGCGCGGAGGAGTTCTTCGCGCTTGGCGCGATACTCGGCCCGCGTAGCGAGCCATGGACCCAGTTCGCCCGCCATGGGCGCGTCGATATCCACTTCCTCGACGTTGTCGAAGAACGCCGCCAGCCGGTAAAAATCTTTTTGCTTCAGCGGATCGTATTTGTGATCGTGGCACTGCGCGCAGCCGATGGTCAGGCCCAGCCAGACCGTTCCTGTCGTTGCTGTGCGGTCCACCAGGTTCTCGAAGCGGAACTGCTCGTTGTCAATGCCGCCTTCCCGGTTGGTGAGCGTATTCCGATGAAACCCCGTGGCCACCTTTTGTTCGACGGTGGAACTTGGTATGAGATCGCCGGCGATTTGCTCGATGGTGAAGCGGTCAAACGGCAAGTCGCGATTCAGCGCATCGATCACCCATTCCCGATAGCGCCAGGCATACGGCCGCGACCAGTCCTTCTCATAGCCATCGGAATCGGCATACCGGGCCTGGTCGAGCCAGTGCCGCGCCCATTTTTCCCCGTAGTGCGGCGACGCGAGCAACCGGTCCACCTGGCGCTCGTACGCATCTGGACGCGAGTCCGCCAGAAATTCCGCCAGTTCCTCCGGCGTGGGCGGAAGACCGATCAGATCCAAACTCACCCGCCGCAGTAAAACGTTTTTCGGCGCTTGCGGTGACGGCGCGACCCCTTCCTTGCGCAGTCGCGCATGCACAAAAGCGTCTATAGGATTTGGCTCGTCAGAGGGGACGGCGGGCCGGCGAACCGGCTGGAACGCCCAGTGCCCGGTGCGGCCGGAAGCCACGGCAACGGAGGCCTGCGAATCGCTCCACAGCGCACCCTGATCGATCCACGCCCGCAGTACGGCAATCTGCTCGGTGGATAATCGAGGACCCGCGGGCGGCATGGCTGTGATCCCCGGCAAGCCTGACACGCGCTGAATCAGCGGGCTTGCGGAACTGTTGCCTGGAACGATCGCGGGCTTACCGGAATAGCCTCCCTTGAGCAGGGTCCCGCGATCGTCCAGCCGCATTCCGCTTTGTTGCGCCGCCGGTCCGTGGCATCCCAGGCAGTGGGCCCGAAACAGCGGTTCAACGTCCCGGCGAAAATCCACGGATGGGGAAGCGGGAGGCGTCTGGCCGGACATCGTGGCGGCGATCAAGAACAGCGCGGGCGTGGCGCGCATATCCATACATTGTAGTGCCCGGCACGCCATCTGCAATATAATTCACCGTATCCTTATGCGATTCAAAACGACCCTGCCTTGCCTGTTGCTTATGTCCTTCTCTCCGCTGATGGCCGCGGATTGGCCGTCTTTTGGGAGAGATCCCCAGCGAACGAGCTGGAGCCCGCAAGAGACCGACATAAGTCCCGGCAATGCCGGATCCATGACGCTGTTGTGGAAGACACACCTGGATAACCAGCCGCGAGAGTTGAACGGCCTCACTGCGGCGGTGGCCGTCGAGTGGGTGGTCACCGATCAGGGCATGAAGGAGATCGTAGTGGTGGGCGGGGCCTCCGACAACCTGTTTGCCCTTGACGCAGGCACCGGCAAGCTGCTCTGGAAAAAGACATTCTCGGTGGAAGGAAAATCGCGCGAGGAACCGTTCTGGCTGTGTCCCAACGCGTTGAATGCCACGCCGCTGATTCGCAAGGAAGATCTGAAGGCCAGCGTCTATTCAATTGCCAGCGACGGAAAGCTGCACGTCCTGAATATCACCGACGGCGAGGAGCGGATTGTGCCCATCCAGTTCGTGCCTCCATTTTCCAAGAATTGGAGCTTGAATCTAGCCGACGATGTCCTCTACACGAACACTTCGCAGGACTGCAACGGAGCGCGCTCTGGCGTCTACGCCATGGATCTCAACACGCACAAGATCAATTTCTTCCAGTCCAGCAAGGGCGGGGCAGGCATCTGGGGCCGTGCGGGCGTGGCGGTGAGCGAAGGTGGCATGGTATTCGCGGGAACCGGTGACGGGATGTATGACGCAGCCAAAGGAAGCTTCCCCGACACCGTGCTGCAGCTCTCCGCCAAGGATCTGAAACTGGCCGACTATTTCACCCCAGCCAATCATAATTATCTGACTCGCAAGGATCTCGACATGGGCAGCCTGTCCCCCACCGTCTTTCCCTGGAAAGGCCGCGAAATTGTCGCCGCCGGAGGGAAAGAAGGCGTCATCTATCTTCTGGATGCCAAGCAGATCGGCGGCGGCGATCACAAGACTCCGCTGTACCACAGCCCGTTGTTTGCTAACGAGGGAGCCGATTTCGCGGGAAAGGGGTTCTGGGGCGCTCTGGCGAACGCCGAGGATGGCAAAGGCAACCGCTGGCTCTTCGCGCCGGCCTCCGGTGCGCCCGCGAGCGGCGTGAAATTTCCGCTCACCAACGGCGACGCACCGAACGGAAGCATCATGGCTTTCCGAATCGAAGAAACAGACGGCAAGCCGAAAACGGCGCCGGCCTGGATTTCCCGCGATATGAATCTTCCCGAGCCGCCTATTGTTGCCGGAGGCCTGGTTTTCGCCATCTCCAACGGCGAGTTCGCCCGCCAATCCAAGGGCGACGGTGCTCTGTTCAGCTCCGCCGAGCGCATTGCCAAACACGTGGGCAACGCCGTACTCTATGCGTTTGACGCGACCACCGGCAAGCAGCTCTTTTCGAGCGGCGGTGCTATGCCGTCCTGGACGCACTTCAGCGGGATTTCGATTGCCAGCGGCCGCGTCTACGTGACCACTTTCGACTCGAACGTATACGCCTTCGGCGTAAAACAATAGCCTTTTCATGTCTGCCGTGAAATTCGTGGCGGGCCTGCTCGCCGTGACTGCATTTGGCGCAGAGATTCCGAGAGCGTGGAAGCAGTCCGATCTCGACACGCTCGAAGTGCCGCTCGCGAATGCGAAATACTCCGCCATCCATATTTCTGAAGAGGAATACTATCGGATACCCGCTCGCATCATTTACAGAAGCTATCCGGTATACCGTCCCGACCGGGAGCCGGCGGGTTACATGGAATGGCTGCGGCGTCAGGAACCCCAGGTCGTTCTCGACGCTGCGCATCTGAAGACGCACGAGGATTGGGTCACCGCCGGCGCCCTCGTTTTTAACGCACCAACCTCCTACAGCCCTGTATTTTTCGGCGCGACAGAGTTGCGCGATCCGGCGTTTTACGAGCGCTCAGGCATGCCGGTCGCGAAGGATGGCACCATACCGTTCGCGCGATGGGTCATCCGGCGAAAAGGTGAAGTCGAGTTGGGCTCCATGGGCTGCAATACCTGCCACACGCGCGTGTTGGTGGATGGAACGGTCATTCCCGGGGCACAGGGGAACAATCCAGGTGACCGCGAGGGCGCATCGATGCTCCACCGGGCCGCCCAGTTCAGCGATCCCGCCAAAGTGTTAGAGCGAATTCGCGGCTTCGCCCGTCAGTTTGAGATGCCATGGCTGCCGGATGATCCAAACCGCCGCGCGCGGACCATGTCGCTCGACGGCCTGATCGCGGCCGGCGAGGCCATCCCGCCCGGCGTGACGGCCCGCAGTAATACCAGCATCTTTCTGCCTCCGCAGATTCCCGATCTGATCGGCGTCGAAGACCGGCGCTACCTGGATCACACCGGCCTGGTGCGCCACCGTAGCATCGGCGATCTGATGCGCTACTGCTCGCTGGTGCAGGATGTATCCAAGTTGGATCGATACGGCGATTCCTCGCCGCCGGCCGAAGGCGGCCACAACGAGCGCTACAGTGATGAGCAGTTATACGCTCTTGCCCTTTACCTGTATTCGCTTCCTCCGCCGCCGAACCCCAACCGGTCCGATGCCACGGCGAATCGCGGAAAAGTAATTTTTGAGCACGCTGGCTGCGCCACCTGCCACACGCCGCCGCTGTATACGAATAACAAGCTCATTCCCGTGGATGGCTTCGAGCCTCCTGAAGACCACAAGAAGCGATTCGACGTGATGGACACGCGAGTCGGCACGGACCCCCGTTACTCGCTCGAGACCCACAA
>Ga0335077_10000250_pt1 | contig 57333 bp, 44 predicted proteins | sample Lox_Sample_31_FD_207151 | JGI IMG/M metagenome (GOLD analysis project Ga0335077, IMG submission 207151) | Soil microbial communities from Loxahatchee National Wildlife Refuge, Florida, United States - Lox_Sample_3.1 | ecosystem: Environmental > Terrestrial > Soil > Wetlands | place: USA... | reverse complement strand
AACTACTTGTTTGATACCCCGGCAGGGAAGAAAACCCTGGCCGACCTCTTCGACGGGCGCAGCCAGCTGGCCGTCTACCACTTCATGTTTGGCCCTGACTGGAAGGAGGGCTGCCCCGGCTGTTCGATGGCGGCGGATGGTTTTGACGGTGTGAAGCCGCACCTCATCCAGCGCGACGTTACCTTCACCGCAATGTCGCGCGCCTCCCTCGATCAAATCGAAGCCTTCAAAAAACGCATGGGTTGGCGTTTTCCCTGGGTATCTTCCAGGAACAACAGCTTTAACCGCGACTTCCAGGTCTCCTTCACCAAGGAGGAACTGGCTTCCGGGAAAGTCTACAACTACGGCACCATGAACTTCCCGGCGGAAGAAGCTCCCGGCTTCAGTACGTTTGCCAAAGACTCTGCGGGGAATGTCTTCCATACCTATTCCACGTTCGGTCGTGGCCTCGACGAACTGCTCGGCGTGTACTACTTCCTCGATCGCTCGGCGAAAGGCCGAAACGAAGACGGCCTGCCGCACCCCATGGCATGGGTTCGCCATCACGACCGCTACGAGATTCGTCCCACCGGCGACAGCTCCTGCTGTTCTGCCGGCCACTAAGCTCTCTTCGTAGGGGTCCAGCATCGCTGGACCCCATGTCCACGAGTTGCCGCACCCAGATTGTCGTCCTGAGGTGCGATTTTGTAGGGTCCGCCTTCTGAGGCGGACCGCCCTCTCAACCGTTGAGCTGCGCCCCACACGGGAGTACGATTCGCCTCGTACGAGCTGTCAGACGTGTTGGAGGAATTCACCATGCCAGTCAAAGTGAAGAAGATCACCCTGTGGCGCAAAGAGTTAGAGAATCGCGCCGGAACTCTGTCCGAAACTTTGGAACCGCTCGCCAAAGCCGGCGCCGACCTTCAAGTCGTCATGGGCTATTGCTATCCGGGCGATCGCGCTCGCGCCGCCGTCGAATTGTTCCCGGTTGCCTCGAAGAAAACAACCAGCGCAGCACAAGGCGCGGGCCTTGCTGCCGCTGGGATTCCCGCGGTTCACGTCGAAGGCGACAATCGCGCCGGACTCGGCCATGCCATCACCCGCGCCCTCGCCGATGCCGGTGTCAACCTCGATTTTCTCGTCGCCCACGTCATCGGCCGCAAATTCTCTTCCGTGTTTGGTTTCGAAAACGATGCCGACGCAGACAAGGCCGTCAGCCTCATTAAGAAAGCCGCCACTAAAAAGAAATAACAGTAATCGGCGAACTGTTATTCAGCTAAACCCGGAACTTTGTCATCCTGCTTGCCCTGAGCCGAGCGAAGGAAAGAGCGTTTCTTTGTTTATCCTGAACGCCAGAAGGTTCTCAGCCGCTGCGTCTTGCCTCCCCACGCTGCGCGTCGTCCCCCGCCGAATCTCTAGCGCCACCGGCGGCGTTGTCTCGCACGCCACATTCGTGATGAACCGTAATGTCCCTGCGTTGTCCTTGAACACCACGCCATAATCCTTCGAGCTCCCCACGTACTCGCCCCAGCTGATCGGCGCGTACGACTTGCACGCCGGCTGGCCGTACGCGATCTGCGCGCTCGCCTTCGCTCTCCGCGCATAGAACCAGCTCGCGACAACCAGCACCGCAACCAGCGCGATCAACACTCGCCCCGTCGTCTTGCTCATGGTTTCCCTCCGCCCTTTCTCTCCGCAAACGGCCTGTCAAAAAAAAACGGGCTGCATCTTCTGCGACCCGTCTTGAATCAAACCCACCAATCCACCCGGATTAGCCGGGCCAGGGCTCATCCGCGCTGCCTCCATAAATCGACGGCACCTTCGACCCCATCGGCCGCAAATACGCCGCCAGCTGCCCGCGGTGATGAATCGAATGATTGTTCACAAACGAAAGGTAAAAGACCGCGGGCATATTGAACACGCCGTAGAAATCCACGGGCGTACAAAGTTGCTCCGGCGTCATGGCTTTCACGCGCGCCATCGCACGGTTGAAATTCGTCTCGTACCATTTCACCAGGTCCGCCACGTTCTTTGGCTCTTCTTTGAACCGCGGCTCCATCTGAAACTTCTGGTCAGCGACTTCATCGGTCATCTGTACATCGGACGACGCGATGTGCCACGCCAGTTCCCACGCCGTGCGTGCCTTGGGATCAATACGGAAATCGCGCTTCTCGTCGAGTACGGCTCCAAGAACCTTCTTCGTCGTTTCCATTTCGCGCGCCAGACCCATCAGCATCACTTCGCGCAGGCCGGTGGCAAATTCAGGGGAAAGACCCTGTTGTGGTGCACTCATACTGCCTCCTATTCGAGATGTGTGGCAGAGGCCGGTAATCCGGGGGTCTGATTCTACACCCGTGCGGCTAACGAAATGTTACGAAATGAACTGCGCAAGCTAGGGTTGGGCATCGCCAAACCTGCCGGAGACTCCGCGATATCGTGGCTCCGCCGCAGCCCGCTGCAGATTGATTACAACGTTCCGCGCAGCCCCAGCGCATCCGCCTGCTCCCGCATTGCCGCAATGCACGTTCCAATGTGCTCGTCGAGCGGCACTCCTAGCTCCGCCGCGCCCTTCGTGATGTCTTCCCGGCTCACCGCCCGAGCAAACGCCTTGTCCTTCATCCGCTTCTTCACCGAGTTGACTTCCAGATCCAGGATGCTCTTCGAAGGCCGCACGTAGCTGCACGCCGTCAAAAATCCCGCCAACTCGTCGCAGGCAAACAAGGTGCGCTCTAGGGGAGTCTCCCGCGGCACCCCGCAATAATCCGCATGCGACAGGATCGCCCGCACCATCTCCTCGCTATACCCATGCACCCGGAGGATCCTCGCCCCCTCGGCCGGGTGTTCCTTGTCGGCCGCATGCCCGTCGTTTGGCCACTTCTCATAATCGAAATCGTGCAGCAGCGCCGTGATCCCCCAAAATTCCTCGTCCGCCCCGTTTTTCCGTGCGTACGCCCTCACACACGCCTCCACCGCCAGCATGTGCTTCTGTAGACTCTCCGATTGCGTGTACTCGCAGACTAGTTTCCAGGCATCATCCCGGTTCGGCATCCCGTTCCCCCCAACCTTGAATTGCTGGGACGGCCTTCTAAGGCCGTCCGCGCATCTACCCAGTCCGTTATTTGTGCCGCCCGCCTTCTGAGGCGGACCGTCAGCCCGCAAGAGCATACCCCAAACCCAAAAATGTGCCGAATCGGGAAGCGTCTCGAAAAAGAACAAAAGCACAATATATAGTTGTGCTTCCCCTACCACTCCACCAGCGGCTGAACTTTTCTCCCCATGCTGGCCGGCCGAACAGGCGAAAAACCGGCGTAAACACCCGCGATTTCGGCCGATTCCCACAAAAAATATCGCAAAATACTCTTGACAGAATTTGTTCTTTTGAGACACACTCCCATCGCGCCAGTAACTGCCTTCCCCCCAAGAACGTTCCGACGTTCCTTCCTATCCGCACGCCGGAAAAAACAAACAGTCAGCGAGGAGTGCCGGTGTCGTCACAAATGGAAAAAGAGACCATGTTGAATTCGTTGGAGATGGATCGGGAAGTGATTCGCTGCAAGACCTGCGGACTGGTCCAGTATCGCACTCGCACCGGCAATTGCCGCCGTTGCGTGCGCGCTCTGCCCCAGCGGATGGAGTACCTGATTCCTCAGGAAGCTCCTCAGGATCAAGCGGCACCCGAAGTCGTTGCCACCAAGTTCGCCAATCAGGAGACCGTGGAGAATATCGGTCAGCGCATTCGCCAGCTTCGCGAATCGCGCGGCATGACTCAGAGCCAGCTCCAGTCCCGCTCGAAGGTCAGCCGTTCCTACCTCTCCCGCATTGAGAGCGGCCAGATGACTCCGAGTCTCGGCACGCTCGAGAAAATCTCCGAAGCTCTCAACGTGGGCCTCAACCGCTTCTTCATTCCTGAGTCCGATGGCGAAGCGCTGCTCGAGGATCCCTTCATCCAGGGCTTGCGCCCGTTCCTCCGTCAACTCGACTGGGAACAGTGGCAGTCCATCCTCAAGAGGCTCCAGGCCATCAGCGACCACGTGAACGCCGCCCCCATCAACCTTCGCCCTATCGGTAACCCGGCCCGGCTGCCGCAGCCCGCGCCGGCGAATGGCAATGGCCAGCACGGGCACATCGGTCACGCCAGCCATTCGAATGGGCTGATGCCTGCGCCAGCCCATGGTCAACCGCAAGGCTATCCGCTGCGGCGCCCGGGCATGCCGGTCTTCCAGCGGCCGTTGGCGCGCTAGAGTTTTCCTCTACGAGTGGTTTTGCACAAACGGCGCTCCGGTTCACCCCGGCGCGCCGTTTCTGTTTTTCTCGCCGATTTCAACAATCCCGCAAAATGAAAGCGGCCTTGGGAACTCTCGCTGCCGAAGGCCGCTTCTCTTGTTGCGCCTACTTTTGTTACTTGCTTTGGATGTCCGATTCGACCGGCCGGAAAAACCCGAGCAGACCCAAAGCCCCGGCGTATCCCAGATAACCGTCCGTCCCGAAAATAACTTCCAGCGTTTTCAGCAGGGAGTAGTGATTGAACGGCGTGTAGGAAACCGTGCCCGGCTCGAGCAGCGGCGAAAGCAGCACAGCCCCGGTACGGTCGCCTCCGTAACTTCGGAACGTCAAGCTCACCGTCGATGTGATGTTGGCAGTTTGTGGGAAAGCCGCGAGATTTGGCCCCGGCTGTTCATTGCAGCAGAACAGCCCTGCGGCGAATATTGAAAGACCGGTAGATGTGGGCTGAACCGTCAGGCCTCCCTCGTCAAAATTGATCACTATAAGCCCGTCGCGTTGATAGGCGGGCGAAGAGGTAATCAGCGGGATCCACTTCTGCAGGAATGCGTCGGCGGAAACCAGTCCGCCCGGCTGTCCGTTCTTGCAGGGCGCGTCATGCCCGTCATTGCAGAGGTTGGGAGTGATGAACACGAAGTCAGGTGTCGTCGATTCGTGCTGCAGATCCTTTGCTAGGAGGTTGAGGTTCACCACATGCGTTGCGCAATCCGGCGAGTCGATGATCGAATGAAAATATACGAACGGGTTGTGGCGCGTGGCATATTGATCGCCGAGGGGCACCCCGGCGGACGGCGCCTCCGCGGATTGCGTCAAATCTACGGTATTAAGAGCGGGATGCCCGCACGCGCCGGCCTCGCGAGAAGGATCGTTGTCCATATCTTCCGCGTACGCGCGCCACGTCTTGCCCACCGCATTCAACTGGTCAGGCAATGTCTTCACGCTGGCCGGATATACGCAACCGGTGCCAATCGCCTGGCCGTCTGCTGTAATGCCCGTCAATGCGAAATCCTGGAAAACCTGGCAATCATTACGCGTTTCCGGCGTTGCGGCCTGGCCGCTGATCATGGCGATGTAGTTGTCCAGGCTGACGTGCCCGGTCCCGTAATATTGATTCAGCAGAACTCCCTGTGCGGGGAGCGTCTTCGAAAGATAAGGAGCCTTCGAGTTCGGGCCAAATGTCACGTCGTAGCCCTCATTTTCCAGGACGATCACGAACACGTGCTTGATCCTGTGGCGCAAATCGTCAGACTCGTTCGGTTTGGCCTGAAGTTGTTGTGCGCCGAGTACTCCCAGAATCGCCGCCAGGCAACACAACAGGCCACATCGTTTCGTCATCATTACTGTCTCCTCTAAGTTTTCGGTTTTTCGAATTGGTAAGATCGGGATACGCGTCGAGCCACAGGCTCACGCATACAGACAACCCCAAATTAAGCGACGTGTATTACCCGACGGTTACGATAGCGTGGCAATTTCGCGAATCACGTGCGGCCGTGGGCGCGCTAACCTCTCATCTCAAGTGGTTCTGCAAAACCGCGCTCCGGTTCAACCCGGCTCGCCGTTTCTGTTTCCTTCCGCTCCGGCTCCTGCTCATACTTCGATCTTGAGAGTACTACTTGTGGTATCTCGCATCCTGCTCGTCGAAGCGTTTTTGGCGATCATCGTCACCGGCCAGTAGGTAGGCTGCATGGTAGTTCCCATACGGAACCACGTGCGCTCCCCCGTCAACCAACACGGGCTTGAGCCGTTGATGAAGTTCCGGCAGCTCTGACCAGTGGACCCTTGGATACTCGTGGTGTTCCAGGTGAAACCCTATATTGAACATTGTCAGATTGAAAAACTTTGAGACAAATACAGTGGAATGCCGCACCGGCTCCACAATGGTCTTCTCCACGCATCCCGAATGCTGCACATACATTCCCGAGTTCATCACGAACGCGTTCGCGATCCAGTGCGGTAGCACCCAGAGCAATAGCGCCATTTTGGGATCGATCCAGAAGGGAATGGACCAAAACATCAGGAAAATTCCCAGCTCGCGGAGCGCTCGGCGGCGCAGGCTTTGCCGCGCGGTCAGCGCCTTCCAAAGATGTATCGTAAGCCTCCACGGCCAATGCGCAAACAAGTAGCGTTGAAAGTTTTCAAATGATCCGTCCGGATTTTTCTTGGGTAGCGTCCAATCCTCGGCGCTCAGCAGATTCGCATGGTGAACGGTCACGTGGCAGTATTCCCAAAAAAACGACGGCCAGCCCCCGGTGACTGTCCACAGCCGCCCGAACCACCGACTCAAGAAATGAGAGGTGAAGATCGGCCTGTGAGAATGGTTGTGAAAGTTGACGCCGACATCGATCCCCGAAATCCAACCCAGCACAACCGCCGAGGCAACCGCAAACGCTGCCCGGGACCATGGCCCGGCAATGTGCGCCACCGTCGGATGCAGATAGAGCCAGAACGCGCAAGCATACGCTGCAACACAAATGCTATGGAAAACCGCGCAGTGCCAATCCTGCGGATGCGAGAGAACGCGCAGGGATCCTGCTGTCAGACGGTCATCCTTCTTATCTTCGTTCACAACAACCTCAGCGTCGCCGCGATTGCCACGACAGTCACGGCCAGGCTAATCCACGGCCCCCAAACGATGACGCCCAGAATTATTGCCACGGCAAAAAGAGGGAAAAACGATCTCCCGAATATCAGAGCGGTCGATGACAAAAATCCGCGTGTTGGACGCTTGATGTTGCGCCTCTTTTCTACTGACTCTACTGACTTTTTGCTGTGCGCTGTGTCTGGAAGCAGCGAATGCCCGGGGCTGAATTGGTTCCGGCGCCCATACTGACTGGCGCCGCCGAGGTGTTGGCAGCATAGCACGTAAATCATCGAGCCCTCCCTTATTTATTCTGGGTAAGGCAGGGACGAATGGCTGGAGCTGCGACGCGATGCTGGTCGTGATGAATCTCATCATGGTTACCACCGCGGCGGAGGGAACCTCTCCCTCTCTCGTCCGTTCCGGTAATCCCGCCTCGTCTCGTCACTCGCTATGCGCTGTGAATTCCCCTCGGAACTTGCGCTTTACCGCCCCGCGTACTGCAGCTGCACCGCATACAACGAACTCCGCGCCAGGATGAACAGCGTCTTTTGATCCGCGCCTCCAAACAACAACTGCGACGGCCTCTCCGGCACTTCGATCGTATCGATGAGCTTCCCCGCCGGGTCGAACACATACACCTGCCCCGCCGCGATATAAACATTTCCTTGAGCGTCTTCGGCTACGCTCTCTCCGCCCACATTCACGAACAAGCTCAGGTTCCCGAGCGTGCCGTCCTCGCTCACCGTGGCCTTGTACGTCTTCTGTTCCTCTTCGTCGCACACATAAATACTCCGCCCAATCGGCGCTGGCGCGAGCCCGAAGGCCCGGATCACGTCGTTCATCTTGGACCCGTAGTAAAGCTTGCCGCTCACAAAGTCCTCGCCTGCCGGAATAAACGTGCTGTGATCGAGCGAAACGAATTGATACGGCTTCCTCATGGTCACCGTCTTCTGAAAATCGTTCTCGTTGCGCCAGTAATCCACCGGCACGACTGGCGTCATCCCCGGCCTAGGCGCGCTGGGCTCAGCTTTGAGCAACGTTATCTGATCAAAGTTGGATCCCGGCCTGAATGTGTAGACCGTCCCGTTCCCCTGATAGGAAATCACCATCAAGTTGTCGCTCTTGTCGAACGCCAGCTGCACCGGGTCCAGCGGATTGTCGCGCACCACCGAGATCTCGCGCGTTGCCGGCGCCCATCGGTAAATCATCTGCCGTCGCGCGTCCACGAAATACACGTCGCCAGCGCTGTTCGCCGCTCCGCCCGAAATGTTGAAGAAGCCGCCCGCCAACCGTTCCACCTTTGCGCCTGGCGCCCGCACCGGAGACGTTTGCTCAACGCGAGCCACTGGCGCGTTGCCGGAAATCGTCAACCACGCGAACTCGCGGTCCCGAATCTCGAAATTGTGAGTTGCGTCAAACACCGCACTGTCAAACGACACCTTGCTGTCGCTGTAGCAATGAACATTACGCAACCGGATATCGCTCGAATCGCTCACCTTGATGGCATACGGAAACGGTTGATAGCTGCTCACCACGCGGTACATGTGCAGGTTCGCGATAGTGATGTCGTGCGAGTTTCGGATCTCCAGCGGTAACGCGAATGCGCTCTCGCCTCGTTCCTCTTCGGTCTGAAGCGCATAAATCTGCCAGTTCGACACTCGATCCAGCACGATTTCATTCCGCACGTGGTGCTCGCTGGACATCTCGTAAACCCGCCCACTCGTCGCCGTGTTCGATATGTACATCCCCGCTTGTGCGAACGTGCTCGGCGTCCAGATGTCCACGAACGTGCCCCCGCCTCCCTCGGTCACCCACAGGCTCGGATATTGCCCGTCCCACCGCCGCCGTATGTCGGAGTCGGCCGTGTTCGTGTTGTTATAAATCTGTGTCCACAGCTTCCGGTTCTGTTCGGGCGCATCCCCCGGATTGACGGTTCCATGTCCTCCCAGAAATCGCACATCGTCCACCATCGACTCCGGCCCCGACATCCACTTCAGCGCCACCGCCCGCGGATTAATGCCGTTCGTGTACAGGCCGATTCCGGTGACGATGTTGCTCCCGCCTTTCGGCGCTTCCAATAACGCCTTCGGCCCGCCGGCTCCTTGGAAGGCCGCCGTCTCATCCGAAAGCAGGATGCGCGTCACGCTGGGGTGCAGCCCGATCAGTATCGTGTCCGGCTTCAGCTCAATCGTCTCCGTCACGCGATATTGACCGGTAGGGAAGTAGACCGTCTGGTGTTCGGCGATCGCCTTCCGCAACGCCACGGTGTCATCTGCCACCCCGTCACCGGCCGCGCCATAGCTCCGCACGTTCACCCACGTGTTCATGGGCGGCAAATCGCGCAGATCAGACTTCGCGGGTTCCGGCACAACAATCAGCGCCTCAGCTTGAAAAACATCTCGAATGTCGGGCAACGCTCCAACGTCGTCGAAGTGCAGGCCATGCGAAAAAGTCTTCACTACGTAAACATCCTGAGGCCCGGCGAATTTCTTCCCGCTTTCTCGAAGCGATGCAAACACCAGCACCCCGCGGCACACAATGTTTTCCAGATTGATTTCCGTCCGCCGGTTCTTCTCTTCGCTGATCACCACCCCGGCATCACTGACGTTTTCCAGGCGCGCGTCTTTCACCCACAGCTCATCGAAATATCCAGGGTCAATCGATATGGCCGTGGGAACGCTCTTGAACCGCGGGCGGATCAGCGTCAAGCCCGCTTCATGCTCCCGAATTGCCGCCTCGCTCTGTCCCTCGAACGAGCTATCGATGATCGTGAACTGCCAACCCGGCGAAGGTTTGCGCGTCCAGATTCCATACTTGCCGCCGAAGAAGTGCAAATCTCTAGCCACATTGCCGCCGTCATGTATCCCCGCCATCGCGGATCCAAGATGAAAATCCATGTGTGCCAGATAACAGTGCTGCGCGTAGTGCGCCCGGATGGCCACCGCGCCGGGGTTGCCCTCCTCGATCTCCACATCAACGTTGCTGATTGCTGAATAAAATGTTCCTGGGCTGGCGTCCGGAGGAGTCTGATTGGCGGTGCTCTTCCCGGGCCGTCCGCCGGCAAAAAAGATCATATACGCGGGGCCTTGCTGAAATCCCGCCGTGTTGGCGCCCAGCACAATCGCGGGCCGCGTCTTCCCATACCCGAAGATGCGAATCCCCGGCCAGACATAAATCGTCCGTGTGACTCGATAGCGGCCCGGCGGCAAAAACAATATGCCCTGGTTACTTGTCTCTTGAATCTTGTCAATTGCTTGCTGCAACGCATCGCTGTCATCGGCTGCGCCGTCGCCGTGAACGGGAAACCTGTCCGGCGTCAGGTACACCGCTTTCGCATCGTCCACGCGCTCCGAAAAATAAGATTCAGCGGAGAACAGGCACGCCGGATAAGCAAGGACCACCAGCGCTATCATTCGTGTGATCTTCATTGTTTTGGAGGTACTTAGCCCTTTCTTCTGTGAGGCGGAGGCGCGTCGTCGCGCACGTCGCATTCCCGTAGTGCGCCCTCTAAATACTAAAAGAGATTCCGTGATATACACATGAGTAATGCAACGCCTTCTCGCGTTCGGCCTCCTCATTCTGTTCCTGCTTGTTCCTTCCTTCGGATTTCTTTACGGCAACGTCGTTTCGCCGGCCGAAACTCTCCATTGGATGGGCCTCGAATGGAAACTCACCGACGGCGGCATGGCTGGCGTCGTGAAAGGGAATCCCGCGAACATTTCCGTCGACGCCAACGGGTACCTCCATCTACGCATTATCAACCGCGAGGGCACCTTCACCGCCTCGGAGCTTTTCACCACGCAGAAATTGGGTTTTGGCACCTACCAGTGGCAGATCGAAGGGCGCGTGGACCGGATGGACAAGGTGGCCGTATTAGGTCTCTTCAACTACGGTGCCCAGGCGGGCATTGGCGTCGATGGCGAAAATGAAATCGACATCGAATTTTCCCAGTGGAACGACACCTGTCATGGCTGCAATGCCGACTTCACTTTCTATCCCGCCACCGGCAACAAAAGCCTCGGTCCTATGGAAGACAATTTCACCTACGACCCCAGTGGTTCTACTCTGACCACCGCGCGCTTTGAGTGGACCTCCACCCGCATCGTCGGCACCATCATGAGTGGCTTGCAGCCAATCGGCGCTACCGCCAATGTTCGGCAAACTCTTACCTTCGCTCCGCCAGACTACACGGCGCGAATCCCTCAGGTTCCGCTGCCCCTCGCCATGAATTTCTGGTGTTTCCGAGCCACTCCCGGCTCAGATCAGGAAGTCATCATCCGCAATTTCGAGTTTGCTCCCGCTGCGCGCTAGCCTGGCGGCCCGCGCTACTCCCGTACCACCGCTGCCTTCGACGCCGGCACTTCCAGCCTCATCAACTTGTGATTCGAATCCAGGTACAACACCATTTCAATATCCGACGTAATCACCTTCAACCCTTCATACGACTTTCCATCTGTGCTCACCGGTCCCGCCGATTCCAGGCTGATCGTACCCGGCGTCAGTTCCTGCGGAATCAGCACCGAAAAACTTTGCGAGCCTTTCCGGCTCCAGTCATACAGACGCGCCAGCACCGCATACTGGTGATACAGATTGTTGTCCAGCACCGCGATGTGCGGCGTTCCGAACGTCAAATCCTGCTCGAACGGGCGCGCTCCCTGCATTTGCAGTGTCATCTTTGCCACCCCGTTTTCAAAAACGATGTGTGCCCCGTTCGTTTTGTCCGCCTGTGACGTCCACTCGTAACTCAGCGGCGATCCATCCGGCGCCAGCGTCAATGCCCCGGTCACCGTCGTTAGCGGCGCCCCTTCCATCGAAACTTTCGTCGATCCTTTGGCGATCCAGGTGTCGCCATTGGGCGTGATCTCGAACTCCTCGTGCCCGATGGATTTTCCATCGATCAGAATATTCAGCTTTCCCTTGTCAGACACGAGCACCGAGCCTGGCAGACCCTTCTTGTCGGCGCGCGCCAGCATTACCCCGCCGCCCAGCGCCGCTAACATTAATCCGGCCGCAACCAGCGTTCGTCTCATCCGGCCAACTTCTTTGCGCATCGTAATAACCTCAATCCGTCGCATGCCTCGCGGCGCCGACGGCTTTCACACCCAAAAGCATATGAGCAATGGATTCCCGCGGACGCTTTTTCTGCTGCCGGCGTTCGAGGAACGCAAGTGCCTCGCTTCGTCATCACTGTGATGCCGAAGGCAAATTCGTTCCGCTCGGGATCCCTGCGATCCCGCGTCGCAATATCTCCGCCACCACCGCCACGGCTTCTCCCGAGCTGTCCACCCGGAAATCCGCCAATTCGTAAGATGCCACTCTCTGCGCATACAACGCCCGGAAGCTTGTCTCGTCGCGGAACAACGGCCGCCCCGTCATCGTGCTGCATCGTGCCAGCAGCGTTTCAATCGGCGTGTCCAGCCAGATCACCGGCACGCCCGAGTTCCTCAAAAATTCCGGAGCGCCCGGCTGCGCATACGTCCCGCCGCCCAGCGCCAGCACTGTTGGTTCCTTGAATTCCGCCGCCCGCCCCAACGCCGCCCGCAGTTGATCAGCCTCAAATTGCCGGAATGCCGGCTCGCCGTGGCGTTCGAAAAATTGCGGGATCGCGATTCCCGCCGCCTCTTCGATCCGTTCGTCGAGATCGACGAACCGCCACCCGAGTTGCTGTGCCAGCCGCGTCCCGACCGTGCTTTTCCCCGCGCCCATGAATCCGGCCAGGCAAATTACCGTGGCGCGCGGCGTTGCGCCACGCACTGTTGAACTTTGATTCACGATTTTGAACTAGAGGCGCGTTTAATCGCGCTTTACGATTCGGATTGTACCACTGTAGGAAGAGACTTCGACCCGTGCCGACCCTTGTCCCATCGTTACCCACAGGCTCTTCGCCATAGTCGAAATCGAATGATGCTTCGTGTGCGTATCCGGCTGCAGCACTTCCGGCGCCTGGTTGTCCACCGTGCCTCGATACGTCGTGGCCTTCATGTCAAACGAATCCCCGCGCGAAAAACGCACTTCCACCAGTCCCCGGCCGCTATTCATCGTGTACAGCCCCATCCGCCGGAACTCCCCGTCGTACAAAATATTGCCCGTCGTGGTCATCAGGTTCAGGCTTGTTGGCGAGGATTGCAGGATCGTCGCGCTTCCGCTGATCGAATTGAAATCCAGCTTCCCTGTGCAGCCCGTGCACACCAGCGATCCGCTCGCCGTTTTCACAATCACGTAGCCCGACACTTCCCGCAGGTGTACATCCCCCGCCACGCTCTGCAACTTCATGTCCCCCCTCACCTGCTCCACCAGGATCAGGCCGGTTTGCGTGCGCAGCTGCAATTCCGTTTCCTCCGGCACTACCAGCTGAAAATTCGCTTCCACCTCGTGCGGTTGAGACGATGCGGACTCCTCCAGCGAGGTCGCGTTGATCTCGATGCGATCCCCTACCTGTTCGGCATCAATCGAAACTTTTCCCGGCACCGATGTGCTGGTCACCACCACTTCCGCGTTCTTCCAGCTCTTCACCTCGATCCGCCCGTTCACGATGTTGTTCAGCGTTACCACCGGCCTCCCCGATACCGTGAAGTGCTTCTCTTGCTCTTCGGCCGTGCCCGCTATCGTCGTTATGGCGCCGCCCAGAGAGAAAACGGCTCCCAACACACACAGCCCGCCCCTTACCCCCATCTTTCGGCGTTCCATTAGTGTTCGCTCCTTCTGCTGTCCATCATCGCGCCCAACAATTCGGCCTTCTGTTGCAGCGCCATGTTCAGATACTCCTGGGTCAGTTGATCCCCGGGATTCTCCTTTAGGCGCGCCTTGCACTCGGCGATAAATTCATTCAACGTCCGCAGATTCTCACGCAGTGCCGCGGCCACCGCGGCGTTGTCGGCTGGACTCGGCATCGCGCGCTCGGTTTGATCCAGCACCGCCGCGCTCTCTCCATACGACGCCAGTTCCGACGGCGAAGGCCGCAGCGTCGTTGTCGATTCTCGAATTTGCGGCGGCTTGTTAGCATCCGCGGAAACTGTCCGCCCCGCCTGTCTCTTCACCACGTTCTCGGCGCTCAGCATCGGAGCAGCCGGCTGCAACGGTGCTGGTGCCGGTTTCTCGACACTCGACGGCTGGGCAGATTGTGTCGCCGCCGGCGGCGCCGTTCTTGCCACCGCGGGTTCGTTAATCTTCGTGTGCTTGGTCGAGAAATACAGCCCGCCGGCCACCGCCAGTATTCCCGCGCTCACCATCGCCAGCGTGCGCGGCCGCAGTAACTGTGCGAATCCCAGCCACCACGACGCAACAACCGCTTCAACCGTAACCCGTGGCTCGCGTATGATTCCTTCGGCTGCCAGTTGTGCTCGCAGTGAAACCCATACTCGTTCCGGTGGATTTTCTTCGGCAGGAATTCGTTTTGCGGTCACCGCAATCGCGGACAGATCGGCCAGAAGATCGCGGCACGCATCGCAATCGGCCAGATGCTCGCGGGCTTCCAACAGCAACGGGCTCAGCCCGTCTTGCTCGAGTACTGCTTCGACGTCCTTACACTCCATACTTCCAACTCCGGAAAGAGCCGCACTGGGTGGCTCTCTTTCCCAATTTCCTAAAATCTCGGTACGCAGGTTCGGACACAGTCGATTGGCTCATTCTAACCTAGTCCTTATGTGCCGGTCTGCGTTTTCGCGGACTGCCGTTCCTGCCGCGCCTGTTCTCGCAGCTCTTCCTGCAACAGCTCCCGCAGCCGCGTCCGCGCCTTGTGCAATTGCGACTTGGAATTCCCGACAGAACATCCGATGATTTCCGCAATCTCGTTGTGCTCGTAGCCCTGCACATCGTGCAGCACGAACACCATTCGATAACCTGGCGGCAACTTCTCGACGGAGCGCTCGAGGTTGACCCGGTCGACGGCTCCGGACAAGCGCAAATCCGGCGCTCCTACATCTCTCTTCGGACCACTGTTCTCCGCGTCCGGCTCCAGCGTCTCTTCCAGCGAATCCGTGGGCAGCGACTTCTTCCGTAGCCGCATCAGCACCACGTTTACCGTCATGCGGTGCAGCCACGTGGAGAAAGCAGACTCTCCGCGAAACGTCCCGATCTTCCGGAACAACTGCAGGAAGGCCTCCTGCATTAAGTCTTCCGCGTCTGCCGGATTCCCTACCATCCTCAGGCACAGCGCATATACCCGACGCCCGTGGAGTTGGTATAGAAACTCGAACGCGGCAGAGTCGCCCTCCTGTGCGCGGCGGATGGCTTCCGCTTCCGTCCATGCAACGGGCTCGGTTGGTCTTTGTCGGGCCAACTGTCCTATCGCGGCGCCACTGTTACTTGCGATGCGCCGAGTCCCTCTCAGAGTTGTCCCTAGCACGGAGGTCGAGGAGCACATATGCCCCTAAGAAGGCAATAGCCTGCAATAGGTTGCATCCAGCGCCCCTGTCCGCGGGGAATGAATTATTGTCCCTTGAGGAATGCCATCCGTCTATGGGCAAGATTCTGTGTCCGCGCCACGGCCGTTTGCCGGATCGCTTCGCTTCGGCTTTCGAGTGTGCTTTGAAACTCCGCTAATTGCTCTTCTGGCAAGGCGTGCAGGAACGATTTGTACAGCACCGCCGTCTCCCGCAAACACGTGTTCAAATCATAATGCGCCGCGTCCAGCAGTTCCCAATCGCGTTCTGGCTCAATCGACTCTTCTTCCAACAACTCCACCGACGTCGCCACGAACCCTTCATCCAGTTCTTCCACAATATCTTCCAGCGTTGACATCTTGTTCACAAACTGCGATTTCTTCGTTAAAAGCACTTTGCTGAACAATTCGCTGAATCTCGCCAGCCGCAGGCTCCGCGGACTTTGAAAATTTTCCGGGTTGAGCGGCACCAGATTCGGCGTGATCCCGAAATGCCGCGCATGCACCAGCATTGTCCCTAGTAGGCATCTCAGTGGTGACGAAAGGCGATTGCATAGCTCCGGCGATAGACTCAGCAACTCCTGTGCATATCCATACCGCCCCGATCGCCGCATGCCCAGCGCTTCATCCAGAGACACACTGAACATCGTGTAGGCAGTTTCCAGATCTTGCAGACATCTTGCATACAGGTCGGACTTTTCACTGCTTAGGGGTTTGCGCCAATCTTGCGACACGGAACCCGGACAAACCTGGCTGGACTGGGATCGCACGAAGCCTCCACAGAACTCGTAGTATACGCCCGAAAATATGCATTTTGTAACCGAAATACGCCCATCTCTTGCACTTTCCCGAACCCAACCTCACCGCCCCGCCGCCTCCCAAACGCGTTTCCTTGCCCTCGTGCTCGAGCCGCCCTTATACTCCAGAGGTACCGTTTTGGAAAGGATTACCTTCACTCTTGCAATTCGAGCCCCAAGACCAGTTCCTGCAGCGCCAGAAAAAACTTGAACAAATTCAGGCTCTAGGCTACGATGCATTTCCTCACGAGTTTCGCTGGTCCGACACCCCCGCCGACCTCATCACTAAATACAGCCAGGCCACCGCGGCGGACTTGGAAGTCAATCGCGCGGAAACTCGCGTCGCCGGCCGCATCGTTTCCTACCGCTTGATGGGCAAAGCCGGTTTCGCGCATCTCCAGGGTTCAGGCAGACGCATCCAGATTTACGTGCGAAAGGACGTCGTCGGAGATAAAGGTTTTCAACTATTCCATTTATTGGATTTGGGCGATCACATCGGCGTCCGTGGACACATGTTCCGTACCAAAACGGGAGAACTCTCCGTCTGGGTCGAAGAACTCTTCTCCCTCACTAAGGCTCTTCTTCCTCTCCCCGAAAAATGGCATGGTCTCGCGGACATCGAACTCCGCTACCGACAGCGCTACCTTGATCTCGTCGCCAACGAAAAATCCCGCGAGGTCTTCCAGACCCGCGCGCACATCATTCGCGAACTTCGCAAATTCTTCGACGCACGCGGCTATATTGAAGTCGAAACTCCCATGATGCACGCCATCGCTGGTGGAGCCACCGCGCGCCCCTTTGTCACCCATCACAACACCCTCGACATCGACCTGTATCTCCGCATCGCCCCCGAGCTTTATCTCAAACGCCTCACCGTCGGCGGCTTCGATCGCGTTTACGAAATTAATCGCAACTTCCGCAACGAAGGCATTTCCACACAGCACAATCCTGAATTCACCATGCTCGAGTTTTACGAGGCCTACAGCAACTATCAGGACTTGATGAAACTCAACCAGGAGCTTTTCGCCGAACTCGCCAAGTCCATTACCGGCTCAACCGTCGTCAAATATGGCGACCACCAGCTCGACTTCGGCAACATGCAACGCTTAACCATGCGCGAAGCCATCATTCAATATTGGCCCGAGGGCGCCGGAGCTCCTCCAACCATTCAGGAACTCGCGTCCCCCGGCGGTCCCGAGCAGATTGCCGCTCGCTACAACCTCTGGGCCAAGGCCAATCACGCCGAATACGCTGCCGCCAAAGGCAAACTTTCCGGCGGCTTATGGACCGGCCTGCTCTTCGAAACCATAGCGGAAAGCAAGCTCGTTCAGCCCACCATCCTCTGCGATTTTCCGACCGACATCTCGCCGCTTTCCAAACAAAAGTCCGACGATCCTTCCATCGTCGAGCGCTTTGAAATTTTCGTCGCCGGCATGGAAATCGCCAACGGCTTCTCCGAACTCAACGATCCCGCCGAACAGGAACGCCGCTTCCTCGCGCAGATTGCTCAAGGCGGCGACGAAGTTCCCAAGCAGCTCGACGTCGACTATATTCGCGCGCTCTGCCATGGCATGCCGCCCACCGCCGGAGAAGGCATAGGCATCGATCGCCTCACCATGCTGCTCACGGATTCGCATTCCATCCGCGACGTCATCCTGTTCCCGCAACTCCGCCCCGAAGCGAATTCAGAACCTGGCGTTTCGGAAAGCGCGAAAGGCTAAAGGACAAACCGAAGCATGAGCTTCGAATGGTTCGTCGCCAAACGCTACTTAAGGTCGCCGAATCGCCCCGCGGTTCTCCGTCTGGTCACCGCCTTCAGTGTCATCGGTGTTGCTGCCGGCGTAGCTACGCTCGTGATCGCTCTCGCCATGAACACTGGCTTCCGTGAAACGCTTCAGGATCGCCTCCTCGGCGTCACCGCCCATATTTCCCTTACCCATCCCGGCGATTCCGGTGGCATCCACAATTACGCCGCGCTCGCGCAGAAACTTCAGCAGATTCCCGGCGTCCATTCCGTCACGCCCGCCATTTATCAGACCGTCCTGCTGTCTTTCGGTGGACAGGCCCGCGGCGCCGTGGTGAAGGGAATTGACCTTGCCTTGGAAAAGCAAGGCGATGAAGCGCTGCAGAAAATGTCGGCGGGCGCTCTCGACTTCTCGCCCGATGCCGACGGCATCGAAGGCTTGCTCATCGGCAAGCAACTTGCCGATGAATGGAGACTCCATCCCGGCGATTACGTTACCCTCACCAGCCCGCAAGGCCGCCTCACTCCTTTCGGATTGATGCCGCGCACTCGCCGCTTCCGTGTTTCTGGGATTTTCGACTCTGGCTTTTACGACTACGACGAAAATTGGTGTTTTGTCGCCCTCTCCGCGGCGCAATCCCTGGCCGGTGCCAGCGATATCGTCAATGTCCTGGAGCTTCGCCTCGCCAGGCCTGAGCAAGCCACTGACCTCGCTCCTAAGATTGAGCAGTCCGCCGGCCAGGGCTTTGTCGCCACCACCTGGATGGAAGAGAACCGCGCCCTCTTTCGCGCGCTTCGTCTCGAAAAACTCGTCACCGCCATTTTCATCGGTCTCATTACTTTCGTCGCCGGTCTCAATATTCTTGTCGTGCTTTCCATGACCGTCACCGATAAAGCGCGCGACATCGCCGTGCTCATTTCCTTCGGCACGCGACGCCAGCAGATTCGTCGCATCTTTCTTCTTCTCGGTATCACCATCGGCGCCATGGGCATCGTCGCCGGTCTTCTCGTTGGCTACACTTTCACTCTCATCGCCGGCGCCTATCACCTCATTCCTCTCGATCCCCAGGTCTACGCTGTCCCCTACGTTCCTTTTCATCCCAGCTTTTTCGACGGACTATGGATTGCCCTTGCTGCCATGGCCATCGCCATTCTCGCCACGGTCATTCCTGCTCGCGAAGCGTCGCGCCTTCTTCCTGTGGAGATCCTCAGATTCGAGTAGCGCCAAACGGTTACTTGCGCTTCCGCAAGTTGTTGGTTTGGCTGCCCATTTGCTCCTAATTCCGTGCCCGCGACCCAAAAATGGGAGGGCATTGGCAAACGTGATTCTGCCTCCCGGTTGGGTGCTGTAAACCGTTGAAAGGACATAAGTTCTCAGACCTTTCCTACGGTAGAATTTTTACCCGGTTTGCTCTTGGTAGCCAGGGTGAGAAAATGGGAAAACGTTTGGTGAAGCTGTTGACCGGAATGTGACTTACGGTAGATTGGCAATCTCGGCCTTTACCGCATCTGTAATAGGGGAAGCCGCCGCGGGGTCTGGAATGTGCATATATCACGGACCGGCATAGGCTTCGGCCCTACGATAAAGAGGACGCACTGATCGAGCAGATTTTGAGCAGCTTCGGAGTCCCGGGAGACGCAAATCGCATGGACGGCGCGAATCAATTCGGCGACACCATCCTCGAAGCCCGCGGCTTACAGAAAACCTACGGTGCCCGCGAGAAAAATTTGCCGGTTTTGACCGATGCGAACCTCCAATTACGTGAAGGCGAGATGGTGGCCGTCGTTGCTCCTTCTGGCGCGGGGAAAAGTACGTTGCTGCATCTCCTCGCTGCGCTAGACACTCCAACAAGCGGTAACGTATACTTTGAAAATAAATCGATCGAACCGAATCAAGACGCGGCGCTCGCGAATTTTCGCAATCGCACCGTGGGGTTTCTCTGGCAGCGGCACCAGTTGTTGCCTGATTTTACGGCAACAGAGAATGTAGCAATGCCGTTGCTGGTGCGCGGTGAGTCACATGCCGACGCTATCGCCAAAGCGCGCAAGTGGCTCACGGAAGTCGGCCTCGAATCGCGGGCCGATCACCGCGCGGGAGAGCTTTCGGGAGGGGAACAGCAGCGAGTGGCCATCGCCCGGGCGTTGATCACCGCGCCCAAGGTGCTGCTCGCTGATGAACCCACCGGAGATCTGGACGAGCAGAGTGCTTGGGCTGTGTTTGAGCTCTTGCAGCGGCTGCACCGCGAGCATCGCCTGACGTCGCTCATCGCGACTCACAATCAGGCCCTCGCCGCACGGTGCGACCGTATCTTGGGACTCGAGCACGGTGTTCTGCAATCCCGCAGCGTTCACCACGCCGCGGGGCAAACCCCAGGGGGAGAAGCGAGCTAATCGTGTTTGAACGATATACGGAAAAAGCACGTCGCGTCATTTTCTTTGCGAGGTACGAGGCCAGCCAGTACGGCAGCCCCTACATCGAAACCGAGCACCTTCTGCTCGGCTTGATGCGGGAGGATAAAGCCCTGGCCAACCGGTTCCTCCGCCAGCAAGGTTCCATCGAGTCCATTCGGAAAGAGATTGAGGCCCGCATCACCATCCGCGAGCGCATCTCCACTTCCGTCGAAGTGCCTCTCAGCGCTGAATGCAAGCGCATTCTGAACAGCGCTGCGGAAGAAGCCGAGCGGCTCGGCCACAAGCACGTCGGTACCGAGCATCTCCTCCTCGGCATCCTCCGCGAAGAAAAGTGCTTCGGTGCGGAAATCCTCATGGAGCGCGGCCTGCGGCTCTCCGCCCTCCGCGAAGAACTCTCGCGCACCAGCGGTGAAAAAAGCCCGGCATCGCGTCCCAAGGAAACCTCTCTCCTCGCCGAGTTCAGCCGCGACCTTACCCAGGCCGCCACCGAGGGCAGCCTCGATCCGCTCGTCGGCCGCGAAGCCGAAGTCGATCGCGTCATCCAGATTCTCTGCCGCCGCACCAAGAACAATCCCGTTCTCATCGGCGAACCCGGCGTCGGAAAGACCGCCATCGTCGAGGGCCTCGCGCAGCGCATCAGCGATGGCGATGTCCCTCCGTTCCTCGCGGACAAGCGCATCCTCTCTCTGGACCTCTCGCTCATCGTCGCCGGCACCAAGTATCGCGGCCAGTTCGAAGAGCGCCTCAAGACCATCATGAAGGAACTGATGGAGAGCCAGAACTCCATCGTCTTCATCGATGAGCTTCACACCCTGGTCGGCGCTGGTTCTGCCGAAGGCTCCCTCGACGCCGCGAACATTCTCAAGCCCGCTCTTTCCCGCGGCGAAATTCAGTGCATCGGCGCCACCACGCCCGGCGAGTATCGCAAGTCCGTGGAAAAAGACCGCTCCCTGGAGCGCCGCTTCCAGGCCGTGAAGGTTCCCGCGCCCAACGAAGAGGAAGCCATCCAGGTCATCAACGGCGTTCGCGAGCGCTATGAGAAGTTCCATGCCGTCAGCTACACCGACGAAGCGCTGCGTTACTCCGTTTATCTCTCAAATCGTTATATTCCCGACCGTTTCCTTCCCGATAAGGCCATCGACCTCATCGACGAGGCTGGCGCGCGCGTCAAGCTCCGCCAGGCCTCCGTCCCCGAAGAAGTCGGCGAGGTCCAGAAGCGCGTGAAGTTCATTACTCACCGCATGGAATCCGCGATCGCCGCCCACGAATTCGAGAAGGCGCGGTTCTACTCTGAAGAAGAACGCAAGGAAAAAGAGAATCTGCGCGTCCTGCGCGAGCGCTACAAGCTCGACGACGCTTCTACCGGCATCGTTACCCGCGAAGACATCGAAGAAGTTGTCTCCCGCTGGACCGGTATCGCCGTCACTTCCATCAAGGAAGACGAGCAGCAGAAGCTTCTGCGCATCGAACCCGAACTCCACAAGCGCGTCATCAGCCAGGACAAGGCCATCACCGCCCTCGCTCGCGCCATTCGCCGCAGCCGCGCCGGCTTGAAATCTCCTTCTCGCCCCGTCGGTTGCTTCTTCTTCCTCGGCCCCACCGGCGTCGGCAAAACCGAAGTCGCGCGTCGTCTCGCGGAATTCCTCTTCGGCTCCGAAAAATCCTTAATCCGTTTCGATATGTCTGAATTTATGGAGAAGCACAGCGTCTCCAAGTTGATCGGCGCGCCTCCGGGCTACGTCGGCTACGAAGAGGGTGGCCAGATGACGGAGCGCGTGCGTCGCACGCCATATTCGGTTATCCTGTTGGACGAGATCGAGAAGGCGCATCCTGACCTGTTCAATATTTTGCTCCAGGTGTTCGAGGACGGGCAGTTAACGGATGGTCTTGGCAATACCGTCGATTTCCGTAATACCATCATCATCATGACTTCCAACATTGGGGCGCGTCATTTGCAAAAGCGCACCTCAATCGGGTTCCAGGCTGGCATCGATGAAGCCAGCTTGAAGAGCATGGAAGACATGGTGTTGGGCGAAGTAAAGCGGGCGTTCAATCCGGAGTTCTTGAACCGGTTGGACGAAATTATTCTGTTCAATCCGCTGGGTGATGAGGACCTGCTGCGCATTATCGATCTGCTGGTCGGGCAGTTGAACGACACGCTGATTCATAGACAGGTTCAGGTCGTCTTGTCGCCCGAAGCACGCCAGTGGATCCTCGAGAAAACGTGCGCGGACCGGAACTATGGTGCGCGGCCGTTGCGGCGGGCATTACAGAAGTATGTCGAAGACCCGCTCTCCGAGGCCTTGATCCAGGGTGGAATTCAGAGGCCGGCAACATTGCAGATCTATGTTGCGGGGGATGGCCTCGCATTCCGGCCGGTTGGTGAGGCAACCCCGGTCGTCCACTAGCGAATCTGACGCATCGTGTGACCGCGAAGCGGCCTTATTCTCATAAGGTCGTGGGGCGAACTATACGCGCGGCCAGCCCATGCCGGGTCTGGCGGGAGAATGCCAATTGGGTCTGGGGGCGCGGCCTTGAGAGTCTCATCGGCCGCTAAAAGCACACTGTGTTTATCGACTAAAATGAACGCCCCGCGTCCATGGCGTGTGTGTGTGCTTGCCGCCGCCCTTCTTGCTCTTTTCATCATCTTCGTCTCGCCCGCTTCCGCCGAAGAACTTTCCTCTTCCAAAGCCACACTTCTCTTCCACGCCTCCCTCGATAAGACCACCTTCAAAGAAACCATCGAAACCACTCTTCCCGAAAGTGCTTTCTCTGATCCGCAACAGAATCCCGATCAGCCCTTCATCGAAAACATCGTATTTGATGGAAATCGTCGCATTCGCCGCGACACCCTGCAGGCCCGTATCTTCAGCCGCCCCGGCGATCCTTACAATGAAGAAACTCTGCGCCGCGACTTTCAGGCTCTCTGGAATACGCAATTTTTCGAAGACGTGAAACTCGAAGTCGAGGACGGCGAAAAACCGAACGGCAAAGTCATCGTCTTCATCGTCAAGGAACGTCCGGTGATTCGCCGCATTAAATACGAGGGCATTCACTCCGTTTCGGAGTCCGACATCCTCGATCGCTTCAAGGAGAAAAAGGTCGGCCTCACCGTCGAAAGCCAGTTCGATCCCACCCGCATCAAGAAGGCCGAAGTCGTTTTGAAGGAATTACTCGGCGAGCACGGCCGCCAGTTCGCCACCGTCACTCCGCAATACGAAAACATCGCCTCCAGCAATGCCGTCATTCTTATCTTCAAAGTCGAGGAAGGGCCCAAGGTCAAAGTCGGCAAGATCATGTTCACCGGCAACCACGCCTTCAGTGATCGCAAGTTGATCCGTGCCATGCGTCACGATCGCCCCTACCAGATCCCCCTCTACTTCACCGAAATCAATGTGATGTCCAAGACCTACGATCACGACAAACTCATCGAGGACATCGAAGTCGGCATCCGCGGCCTCTACCAGGACAACGGCTACTTCCGCGTCATCGTCAAGGATCCCATCCTCGAAAACGTCGACACCGAAAACTGGCGCTGGGGCATTCCTCTTGCCGGCAAAGTCCCCGGTAAAGCCGTCAACATCACCATCCCCCTCGAAGAAGGCGATAAGTACTTCATGGGCTCGCTCAAAATCGTCAGCTCCGACCCCGACAAGGCTCTCTCCCTCAAGGTCGATGCTCTCAAGAGCGTCTTCCCCTTGAAGCAGGGCGACGTTTTCTCCGCCTCCAAAATCCGCAAGGCCATGGAGGAGTACACCAAGATTTACGGCCAGTATGGTTTTATCGACTTCGTTCCTGAGCCCGGCACCGAATTCGACCCCAACGACCCTCATCGCATCGACGTCACCATGAAGTTCGACGAAGGCAAGCAGTACTACGTCCGCCGCATCGACTTCAGCGGCAATACCACCACCCGCGACAAGGTCATTCGCCGCGAACTCCTCATCGACGAAGGCCAGCTCTTCAACAAGCACGCCTGGGAAGTCAGCATCCTCCGTCTCAACCAGCTCGACTATTTCGAAAAGCTCGACGCCGACAAAGCCGCCGAAATCAAACGCAATACCAAAGAGGGCACCGTCGACATCCTTCTGAAGCTCAAGGAAAAGGGCAAGCAGTCCATCGGTCTTCAGGGCGGAGTTTCCGGTCTCTCCGGCGGTTTCATCGGCCTCACCTACCAGACCAATAACTTCCTCGGCCTCGGCGAAACTCTCACCATCTCCGCTCAGGTCGGCCAGTATCAGCGCAATATCGTCTTCGGCTTCACCGAGCCTTACTTGTTCGACCGCCCCATTTCCTCCGGCTTCACCATTTTCTCGTCCTTATATAAATACAATCAGGCGCAGCAAGCCGCTCTCGTTACCGGTCAGTCCGTCTCCATCAATCCTGAATACATCCAGAACTACAACCAGAACAGCACCGGCTTCACCGCCTTCGCCAGTTACCCTCTCAAGCGCTACGCCTTCACTCGCGTCGGGGTCACTTACGGCCTCACTCGCACCAACATCACCACGTACAACAACGCTTCCGAGTTGCTCTTTACTCAGCTTCAGTACCGCAGTATCGCCGGCCCCAGCGCCCTCGATGGCATCATCTCCAGCACCATCACCACCACCCTCAACTACAACACCATCAACAATCCCATCAACGCCACCAGCGGCAAGAGCTACTTCTATTCTTTCGCTTTCACCGGCGGTCCCATCGGCGGCAACGTCAACACCATCACCAATACCGGTGAGGTCAAGTATTTCCACCCCATCAATCACCGGCGCAATGCGATCGGTATCCGCGTCATGGGCGCCTGGACCACCGGTTATGGTGGCAAGGAAGTTCCGCCCTACAGCCGCTTTTACATGGGCGGTGAAAACGACATTCGTGGTTTCGACATTCGCGCCATCTCACCCATCACCTACATTCCTTCCGTCTATAATCAGCTCGTCGTCTATCCTTGCAATACGTGCGGTTCCACCTCGCGCAACGTTTCCTTCCCGGTCCCCCTCGAGGCCTATACCATCACCTTCCCGGGCGGCGACTTGATGGGTGTCACCAACCTCGAGTACCGCATCCCCATCGCTGGACCTGTTGGCATGACCTTGTTCTTCGATACCGGCACCACCGGCATTCTCGATAAGAGCGCCTTGAAGCTCAACCAGGCCGGCGTCGACAATATCAATCAGCTGTTCCCCCTGGTGAACCAGCAGCCCCAGCTCGCCATCGCTCCGGGCACCAATTTCAAACTGCGCGCCTCCACGGGTATCGAGTTCAACGTCAATCTTCCGATCGTCCAGGCGCCCTTCCGCATCTACTGGGCCTACAATCCGCTCCGCATTCACCAGACCATCATCGCGCCCTACGATCAGATCAACCTGACCAACCTCTATCTCATGTGCCAGTCCGCGGGTTTGACCGATCCGTTGCATCCGAACCAGTGCTCGCCTCTGGTTCTCTATCAGCTTCAGCCGGTGTTGCAGAATCCGGGTCGTTTGAATTATTTCGAACCGCAAAGCACGTTCCGCTTTACGGTCAGCCGAACTTTCTAGGAATTTCAAGGGGTAATTGGTTTTTCGCATTCTTTAGAAATGATCAGAGGGCCGGCAATGCCCTCATTTATCGGGAGAGGTTGCTCATGAAGTCGTTCATTAATCTGTGCCTGATTCTGGCCATGGTGGCCGGTGTCCCCATTCTTCTGTCCGGTTGCGGCGGCAGCGGCACTGCTGCCAACGTCGTCGCTGTCGGGGTCGATCCCCCAGCCGCCACCGTCATTGCTGGTCAGCCACAAACCTTTACCGCCACCGTCACCGGCAGCACTACCACCACCGTCACTAATTGGCCCTGCACCTATTCCTACGTTCCTCCCGCTACTTCCACCAACCCCAGTCCCAAAGCGGTCACCGGATCCTGCACTTCCGACGGCACCATCACTGGCGTCACCGGCAAAATCGGCACTTGGGTCATCTCCACCGCCAATAGTTCCAACGTGCTCACCTACACTGCCCCCGACCTCGCCGATTTTCCTAATCCTGTTCCCGTACTCACCTTCGCCGCTACTGCCGATGCCGACACAAAAATAACCGGCAAGGCTGTCGTCTATCTCGACTCCGGCATCCGCGTCTCCGTCACTCCTACATCGGCCACCGTCCCTGTCGGCCTCACTCCTCCGCAGACCGTCGTCTTCGTGCCCTCCTTCTTGAACGCCAATGCATCCGGCCAGCAGTTCAAATTAGTCCAGCCCAACACCGCTTCCAGCGTCACTCTTGATCAGACGCCTACCCCGCAAACTCCCGATACCTGCGATCCGAATTGCGGCACCATCGACAACGCCACTGGTGTCTACACCGCTCCCGCTACTCTGCCCACCGACACCAAGCCGGCGGGCAGTAAGTCCACCGCCGCCACCACCGTTTACGTCGTTACCTGGAACTCCGCCGATCCCAATCACTACGCCCTCGCCACCATCACACTCGTCAGTTCCACCAACAACCCCGTCACCTTTTCCAGTATCTATCCCTCGATCGCCCCCGCCGGCGGTCTGCTCCAGGACGTTTTCCTGAATGCCAAAAATCTGCTGAACACCACCCTGATCAATTTCGTTCCGCCCACCGCGCAATCGGATCTGACCGCCTCGTCTGGCACTCCCCTCGGTACCACGCAGATCTTTACCATCCCGATTTCCTTGGCGTATTGCACCGCCAGTGCGACTGGCGTGACGCCGGTGGTCACTTGCGACGCTTCCCTCGTTACGCGCGTTCGCTTGAACGCTGCTCAATTAGCGAATCCCGAGCCTGACCCCAATCATCCTGCTTGGCTTATGATTCCCAATCTGCCTGGCTCGCCCACCGTCACCGCTCCCTGCGTGCAAGTGCCAAATGCCGGCAGTTCCCTCACGGCGATCGCTTGCCCCTTGCACCTCGTCAACGCCAGCCCGGCCATCGTTGCTGCCACCCCGGACAGCTTTCCCCAATCTACCACCAGCGGCACCATCAACATCGGCGTCGATGGCGGCTACTACGGTGCCACAGGCGGCCAGGTTCAGCTCACCTTCAATGACCAGGCCACTCTCGTGCAATCGAACAGTTCCAGCGCCATCCATCTCCTCGGTACCAAGGACAATTTCCAGCTTCCCGATCCCGGCCTCTACGAAATCTCCGTCAATAGCAGCTCCACCACCGGCACCCCGCCTTTGTTCAAGACCGCTACCACCAACGCCGCCGTGCAACCCGACTTTGCCGTCGCTCCCTCGCCTGTTTCCGTGCCTCTCAACATCACTTCCGCGTCTGGCACCAATCTTGCCCCCAGCGCCGTCGCGCTCGATTCCAACAAGGGTTATGCCGTCATCACCGAACAGGCCAGCAATTCGTTGCAGTTGATTAGCCTCGCTGGAGCGCAGCCCGCTCAAGTTGGCAGTCCCTTCCAACTCGCCGTCGCCAATTCCCCCACCGCCTCCGCTTCGGCTCCTACAGACATCGCCATCGACGATCAACTCACTGTCAATAACGGTGATCTGGGCATCGTGGTCAGCAGCGGTGATAGCAAGCTCTATCTCTATTCCATTAACCCGCAGGCCAATCCGGCTTTCACCTTTATCAAATCCGTAGACGTCAGCCTGCAGACCCTTTTGAGCCAGCCCGGAGTTGCAGGTCTCCCTGCGGCTTTCGCTTTTGGCGTCGATCCCACCACTCATCTCGGCGTTGTCGCTTACTCCGGAACCAGCCTCGGCACCAATATCGCCTTCATCGTCGACGTTAATCCCAACCTCGATGGTCTCGATACCCGCACTTGCTTCCTCGCCGGTCAAGTGCCTCCCTGCGTCATCTCTCCCGTTACTGTCATCACTGGCCCCTATCCCCGCGTCGTCCTGCAGCCCAATGTGCCGCTCGCTTATGTCACTCCCGGCGGCGCCAATGGTTCCACTTCCGTTGTCGACCTGCTTCAGACCGCCACTTCTGTGCAGATCCTTCCCGCTTCTACCTCCACCACCGCCACGGGCGCGTTTCGTACCTCGGGTATTACCACCATCAAGACCGTCACGCCCCACGGCATCAATGCGGCCCTCGGTGGCTCGGTCATTATTTCTGGTATCACTTCCAAGAACGGCACCAACTTCAACGGCACTTTCACTGTCTCCGTCGTCGATCCCTACACCTTCTCCTACGCGCAAACCGGTCTCGCCGACGACCAGGAAACCAATATCGGCAACCCCGGTAGCCCCACTCTCGGCACCGTCCAGTATGGTTCGCCCTACTACGCCTTCAGCACCTCCGCCAACGTTTCCGGCGCTGCCATCAATCCCTTCACCCGCACTTTTGCCTACGCTGACTTCGCCTCCTACTCCGCCCAGATCGGTTTCATCAGCACTCTCGATCAGAGTTTGACCTCTCTCTCTCTGTCCGCAGGTAGTTGCAACGGCTGCACCCCCACTCCCTCCGGTGGCCCCGAGAATGGATTCCGATCGGTCGCCTTCGATCCCTTCACCAACGTGCTAATTGTTTTCAATCCCGGCAAAAACGGCCCGGCGCAGAATTCCCCGGACAATGCCATCTCCCTCATCAACCCGGGTGGCCCTGCTCCCAACGGTTCGGCCAACCCGGCCTACCGCATCATCGCCGCCGTTCCAACCAACCAGATCGGCCAGGGGTCTTACACCCCCGCCGGCGCTTCCACCGCCACCACCGTTTACGGCCCGATGACCTATGATCCCAAATCCAAATTCGTCCTCGTCGCCAACGCGGGGGACAACACTCTCACCTTCATGAATCTGGAAACCACTCCTTACCAGAAGGTCCACATTCAGAACATTCAATTGCCCGCGGATGCCTGCCTCACCGCTGCCACCTGCTATGCCGTTCCCACCGCACAACCGGCGCTCGGCTCTTTGAATCCCGCCATCACCTGCAGTCCTGCCGAACCTTTGTCCCCGTGCATGCCCCAGGCCGTCCGTGTCGGCAGACAAGCCAAGATCCGCATTCTCGGTCAGGGATTCACTTCGGCCGGCAGCAGCCCGGTCGTTCGACTCGATGGCCAAACCTCCATCACTCCTCCGGGCGCCACCACGCCCGTGCAGGTCCAATCCACTTTGATCAGCGACAGCGAAATCGACGTCACCATCCCCGCCTCCATTCTCTTCGCGCCTCACAATTACGCGGTCGACGTCCAGTCCAGCGCCAACGGCGAAACTTCCAATGCCGCCCAGTTGTTCGTCGTCGGTGTCCTCGACATGTCCGCCGCCTGTACCCCCACTTCGGTTCTGCCCCAAGGCCCCGAAGGCGTGGCCGTCGATCAGACTCGCCACATCGCTGTCGTTACCAATTACGCTTGCAATAGTGCCTCCGTCATTAGTCTCGACATCACCGGCACTCTCTACCCGGGTATTCCTTTTGGCGGCATCCTCGGCTCCGTCAATGTCGGCAAGCAGCCCATCGGCGTCGGTCTCATTTCGCGCCTCGGTTACGCTGTCGTCGCCAATAATGGCGATACACCGACCGGCACCGCTTCCATCATCGACATCAGCACTCCGACGAGTCCGAAGCTCGTGACCTGGACTGCTTCAGGCAGTTCCACCGCCTCCAATGCCGTGTCCGTCGGTCTCGCTCCGCTCGGTGTTGCCATCGATCAGGACCGCGCCCTCGCTTTGGTCGCTAATTCCGGTTCCAACACTCTCTCCTCCATCGACCTCACGGTTCTCTTCCCGTCGGTCAGTGGCGGCCACACGCAGAGCGCACCCGCAGCCACCACCGTTGGTCTTTCCGGCCCGCCCACCGCCGTGGCCGTCGATCCCAATAGTGCCACTGCCGCTGTCACTAATCTTCAGAATGCCGGCACTACCTCGGTCACCGGCGGTATCGACGTCATCAATCTCGCTTCTGTTCCTCCGACGAGAAGTACCTCGTCTTCCATTTCGTCTCTTACCGTGAATCCCACGGGCATCGTCGACAACCCCGGCAATCCCAACACCAGTCCTGTTGTCGCGGGCACCTTTTACGTCACCTCGACGCAGCAAAATGCCGTCTATACTTTCAACCCCATCACTACCTCCACTTCCGTCATCCGCGTCGGCATTAATCCTTATTCCCTCGGCTTCAACTATCAGACCGGCACGCTGCTCACCATCAATTCGACTTCCAACACCAGTTCCGTCATCGACTCTCAGAACTTCAAGACGCGCGACACTATCGGCATCAGCAGTCTTTCCCAGTTCGCCATCGATGTGGATCAGTATCAGAATGTCAGTGTCATCGTCGATCAGAACAACAACCGCGTCGTGTTCCTCGCCATGCCTCACTGAGCCCATGCGCGATTACACCGTTTGCATCTGCCGCCTTGGACTTCGCTCCCGTTTGCGGGCGAATTGCCAACTCGGCTATACTAAAAACTTTGTGGGTCCGTCGCGGTGGGGTCCTGTGACGGTTTGCTAGGGTGGATGCGTTCTTGCTGCTCAGCTGCCTGCGTTCCGCGTTGTTCCGGAACTTCGTTCCCAAGGGTTCAGGGTTGCCATTCCGTTCGCCGCTTGTCTGCAGTGGAAGGCGTCCCAGAGATAACAAGGAGAATACTGTGAATTCCAGAAATATGATTCGTGTGGCTGTGCTTGGCGCGGCTTGCTTTCTCGCCAACTCCGCCGTTCGTGCCCAGGCTGCCGCCGCTTCTGCGGCCCCTGGCAAATTCGCTGTCATTAACGTGCGCCAGGCTATCGTTACGACCGCGGAAGGGAAGCAAGCTTCGGGCGAATTGCAGACGCAGTTCGCTGCTCGCCAGAACGAACTCGAGGCTCTCAACAAGCAGATCAACGATCTTCGTCAGCGCCTCAGTTCCGGCCAGAGCACCCTCAGCGATGAGGAGAAAGTCCGCCTCACTCAGCAGGGCCAGCGTCTTACTCAACAGCTCGACCGCAAGAATAACGAGCTCCAGGAAGATCTCAACGCTGCGCAGGGCGAAATCGTCGATAAAATCGGCCGCAAAATGATGGATGTCCTCGAGCGTTATGCGCGCGAGAACAACCTGATGGCCATCTTCGATTCCTCCGCTCAGAATTCTCCGATTCTCTTTGCCGCTACTTCCATCGATGTCACCCAGGACATCATCAAGCTCTACGACCAGGCTTATCCTTCCAAGGGTGGCGCTGCTGCCCCCGCCGCCAAGCCTGCCACCACCACTCCGAAGCCGGCCACTCCGCCTGCCTCGAAGCCTTGATCCAGGCCGCTCTACGATAGAATCACAAAGGCCGTGGCTCTCCGCCACGGCCTTATTCTTTTTTCGAAGGGATTACTCCTGGTTCGGTTTCGGCGGCTCGATTTCGGTTTCTTGTACGGGCCCCGCCGGAGTATTTGCGGGGGCTGCGATTTTATTCTTGGTATCCACGCCGAACAGCAGATAGTCCGACAAAATGTGTCGGTGGTGATAGCGTTTTCCATGCAGTTCCAGATACATCTCCGCACTCCACGGCAACCATAATTGGCTATTGATCGCCGCAAATCTTACAGGTCCATAGTCCACCGAGAGATGGTCGCGTGTCAGTTCCAGGTTTTGCACCGGCCCACGCAAGTCCGTTTCGATCCGCAAGATGTCATACGTGGTTGTCGACAGCCAGAAGCGTCCTTTGATGGGAATGTTATAGATCGTTCCCTCTTTCTGCCAGCGGCGCACGCCGAGTTGCGAATCCGGCTTCTCTTCGAAGCGGACTTGCCACGTCGCCTCGCCCCGAACCGTCGCCACCCCTTCGCATTGATACTGAAACCCGGGCCGGTACATCGGCTGCAACACCGAGATACCCAGGCTATTTAATCCCACCGTTGCCAGTGACGTCGGAAATGCCGAGACACTGGCCTGCCCGTCGCGGCTCTCCTCCAGGAATACCGAATCCTTCTGCGAGGGGAAAACGAAGACGATATACGAAAATTGACGGCTCTTGATGGGACCAGCCATCCCTTGTTTGTCGATCTCCTGATGTTCGATATGCTCCGTCGCCGTGAACTTTTCGAGATTGCCTGCCTAATTGTGTCCTCACCCTTAGCATGCCCCGCTGCAGCACGTCCTCGAGCGCGCACGAAACCGCTGATACCGGATACTCCTTGTTATCAACATCCGGCGGCGCCCACGGGCGGCCCTCGGCTTCCACTGCCGCATCCAGTGCCTGCGACATTTTTCCGGCTTCCGCTTCCGTTATCGCGTGGCTCTCATCGATCGACGGGTGCTCCAGTAACTTCGTCGCTTGAGCCGCTTCGGGCGCATTCGGGAAGGTCTTGACGAGCACTTGCCAGGTATGTCTGGCCGCGTCACTCCTGCCCCGGGACGCCTGGATTTTCCCGAGCAGCAACAGCGGCACGGCCGCTTGGTTATGGGCCAGCGTTACCGAACGGTTGGCTGCTGCCTCCGCCTCGCCCCATTGCTTCGTCTCCGAGTATGCCGTTGCCAACAGGTAGTATGTCTTCCACCCTGCGCCGTTGGCCGTGAACGATTTGTTTATCGTGGTGATGGCCGATTTTGCATCTCCGGCTTGAATTTGCAGTTGGCCTAACGCCACCGAGGCCTTCTCGTGACTCGCATCGATCGCAATTGCCTGCTCCAGATCCTTACGCGCCGCGTCGTTCTGGCCGAGACTCGCTTCGGAATTTCCTCGCAAGTAATAAACGTCCGGATTGCCGGGCGATAGCTGTATAGCCTTGCTAAAGTGATTCTTTGCAGACTCAAACTGCTTCTTCCGCATTGCCGCCAGACCTTTGTCAATTTCCTTAGTGAGCTTCGGTGTGAGCACCAGCCCGCTTGGGGGACTGTTCTGTGTACTTGTATCTGATTCGGCATGCATGTAGATGTAAGCCGTGAAAAACGCAGACCCTCCATTCACATCCAGTTGCTGTCTGATCGTTCGGTAGCCGGGGCATTCCACTTCGATCTCATACAGGCCCTCCAATAGGCTGCCGAAACTTAAGTCAGCGGAATCCCTCGTATCCAACGTGCGGCTCATTCCTCGTAATCTCGACGACAATCGCACCGTTGTAAGGTCTTCCAAGGGAAGTCCTCGTGCATCTCTCACACTGATCGTTATCGTGACATCTTGGATGGATCCACCTGCCCCGCTGTTGAACGTATTCAACCCCGTACCTGGAGCAGCACTTGGGGGAGGGGGCGCCTGCTGCTGCGCGGAGAGTGGCCGAGACCGGGCTAGAATGCAGATGCAAATGCCCACAATTCGGACGGAGTTTAGAGCGGCATTTCGGGACCCAAACATTGCACTTCCAGTTGATTATCTATCCTATCCGGCTTCGTTCCGAGCTTACCGGCCTTCTGAACGAACCGTCAAGGCTCCCATCGGTGGCGTCCCGTCGGGTCCATGGCCACCACATCTCATGGTATGGCAGGCGAGAAGCACCTGAGCCCCCTCGCGAGCACACTGCCTTGCTTTTACACGTTTACCGGAATATACTTCTCTTTCGCTCTGTTACGGGTCGCACCATAGAGTGGGCGCAAGCCCACTTTTTTGTTGCTGCCGGATGGACTGAGCTTCAGACCGGCATAGGCCGGGGAGTCTTTAAGTGAATTTGGAGAAAATCCGCGCCGCCGCCGAACGGGTCGCCCGTTCGGAAGGCCTGGAAGTCGTGGATGTCGAATGGAAGATCGGGAAGCAACGCTTCCTGCGCGTGTATATCGACCGCGTGCCGCCCGGACTGCCTTCGCAATTGGCGGATGGGACGGAAGAAGTCGCTGACCCTTATCCAAAGGTCAGCCATGCCGACTGCGAACGTGTCAGTCAGCAGTTGAGCGTCATTCTTGACGTCGAGGATTTGGTGCCGGGACCGGGCTACGTTCTTGAGATTAGCTCGCCTGGCATGGACCGCGCTCTCAAAACGGTCGCCGATTTTATGAGATTTGCCGGTCGCTCGGCCAAGATTTCGACCTCCGAGCCGATCGGCGAGGCCAAGTTTTTCGAAGGACGCTTGCGCGGCTTTGCCGATGGCAAGGTTCGTATGGAGTTGAAAGGAAAAGACGCTCGGCTCGTGGAGATTCCGCTCGACACGATCCGCAAGGCTAATTTGGTCGTCGAATTTTAGGACTCAAGAAAATGGCGAATCTGCTCTACCAACAAATTGAAATGCTCAGCCGGGAGAAGCACATTGAACCCGACGTGGTGATTTCTGCCATTGAAGACGCTATGGTCGTCGCTGCTCGGAAATTCTATAAATCCGAAGAAGACCTCCGCGGCAAGTTCAATCCGGAATCCGGCCAGGTCGACGTCTTCTCCGTCATCACTGTCGTCGAGGAAGTCACTGACCCCAAGCGTGAAATCAGCTTGGCCGACGCCAGGAAAAAAGATCCCAACGCTGAACTGGGTACCGAGTTCAAGACCAACAAGGCCACCGACGTTCTCGGTCGCATTGCCGCGCAAACTGCCAAGCAGGTCATTCTGCAAAAAGTTCGCGAAGCCGAACGCGACACCATCTTCAACGAGTATCACAATCGCGCCGGCGAACTCGTTACCGCCATCGTCAAGCGCGCCGAAGGCCCCGACCTTATCGTCGATATGGGCCGCACCGAAGCTCGCCTGCCTAAACGCGAACAATCGAAGCTCGAAACTTACAATATCGGCGAGCGGCTGCGCGTGGTTATCAAGACTGTCGATCGCGCTGCCAAGGGCCCCCAAGTCATCGTTTCCCGCGCCGACGCTTCTCTCGTCCAGCGCCTCTTCGAAATGGAAGTGCCGGAAATCTACGATGGCACCGTGCAGATTCGCGCTGCCGCCCGCGAAGCCGGCGAACGCACCAAGGTCGCTGTCGCCAGCCGCGACAAGGATGTCGACCCCGTCGGCGCCTGCGTCGGCATGAAGGGCATGCGTGTGCAGTCCATCATCCGCGAACTCCGCGGCGAGAAAATCGACATCATTCCTTATAGCGAGGAAACCGTCGCCTTCGCGCAAAAAGCCCTCAGCCCGGCCAAGGTTACCCGCGTTCAGATTACCGACCCGGAGAACAAGAAACTCGAAGTCATCGTCGAAGATTCTCAGCTCTCTCTCGCCATCGGCAAGAAGGGCCAGAACGTCCGCCTCGCCAGCAAGCTCATCGGCTGGGACATCGACATAAAGAGCGAAGAAGAGAAGCGCCGCGAAATCGAAGCGGAAATGACGCGTCTCACTGCGCCGGTCACTCCGCTGACGGTGCTCGCCGGCGTTGGTCCCAAGACCATCGAGAAAATCGAAGCCGCCGGCATCACCAATCTCGAACAACTCGCCGCCATGACTCCCGAACAGCTCATGGAAATCCCAGGCATCGGCGAAAAAATGGTCGATAAGATTTATCAGGCTGTCAACCGCTTCTACGAGAGTGGTGAAACGGCCACCGCCGAAGGCGCAGCAGCCGCCGAAGCTAGTGCGGAAGCCCTAACTGGCGCGGAAACTCCAGAAACTGCCGAAACCGCTAACGATGAGCCTTCCGCTGCCGAACCCGCAACAAAAGAAGACGACGCGGCCACCAAGCAACAATCAGCCGCAGCCGAACAGGAATCCACCGCCGAGGGAAACTCCGCGGCCGCCGATGCAACGGATGAGAATCCCGAGCCTCAGCAGGAAGAGAAGAATTCGTAACGACGCATGAGTGACCCATCTCAAGTCCGTATTAACGAACTGGCCCGCGAGCTCGAGGTCAAGGCCAAGGCCATCATCGACCTCTTGCCGGGCTTTGGTGTAACTGAAAAGAAGACGCACTCCAGTTCCATCCCCGTTGACGTGGCCGACAAGGTCCGTCGCCAATTACAGGGCGCTGCTGAACCCGAGCCCGCCCCGCCCGCTCCCCACGTGGAGCCGCCTAAACCCGCCGTCAAGCCGCCAGCTCCGGCTCCAGCCGCTCCACCTGCCGCGGCTCCCGTCGCAGCCAAGCCTGCTGCGCCACCCGCTGCTGTTGCGCATCCGCCGGCTCCTGCTGCTGCGCCGCCAAGGCCTCCTGCACCTGCGGCCCCGGCTACGGTTGCGCCTGCCGTTGCCAAGCCTGCCGCTCCTGGTCCTGCTGCTCCAGCTGCGCCCAAGCCTGCTGCGCCTCCCGGTGTCCCTCCGGCTGGTGCGCCACGGCCCACCGCTCCTCCGGCTCGCCCCATCCCGGGCCAGCCCATCGCTGCGCGTACCGGTCAACCGCCTGCGGCTCGTCCTCCACAACCCGGCGCTCCCGCCGCCGCAAGGCCTGCGGCTGGCACAACTCCTTCGCGCCCCACCGTTCCTCCGCGTCCGCCCATGCCAACCGGCGGTAATCGCGGTCCAATTCCCGGCACCGTTCCCGGCAGTGGCCGTCCAAGCGGTCCCCGCCCCGGCCAGCCCATGCGTCCGCAACAGTCCGGCCAGGGCCAAGGCCGCCCCTACAGCCCGCGTCCCACTGGCCAGGGTGGTGGTCAAGGACAAGGTGGGCCCGGCGGTCAAGGTCGTCCTTGGACCCAGCGTCCCGGTGCGGTTCCCATGGGTTCGCGCCCGGGTCCGCGCACGCCCGGCCGTCCCGCAATGCTTCCGCCGCTCCCGGACCAAATGCGGCCCAAGGCCGAGCCAGGCAAGCCGCTCTATGCGCGCAAGCCGCCGCAGCGCCAGCGTCCCGCTGCCGATAAACGCGAGATGGAAGGCGAGCGCAAGCTTCACCCGACGCGTCAGCGTCCCGGTGCAGGTGGCCGAGGTGCGGCTGCCGTTGCCGTTGCTCCTCCGGAACCGCGTCCTCCGCGCGAAGTCACGCTGACCGAAGGCATCACCATTCGCGAACTAGCGGAAAAACTCGATATCCGCGCGAAGGATCTTCTGAAGACCCTTCTCGATCGCGGTGTTTTCGCCAGCATCAATCAGGCCCTCGATGTTCAGACCGCCACCGATCTCGCCCAGTCCTTCAATGGCGTCGTCTCCGTTGTCTCTCTCGAAGAAGAAATGGTGCTCGAAGTCGCCAAGGAAGAGACCAAGGAAAATCTCAAGCCGCGTCCGCCCGTTGTCACCGTCATGGGTCATGTCGACCACGGCAAAACCAGTTTGCTCGACGGCATTCGTGCCGCCGACGTAGCCGGTGGCGAAGCAGGTGGCATCACCCAGCACATCGGTGCCTACAAAGTTCAGGTCGGCGATCGCAGCGTTGTTTTCGTCGACACGCCCGGCCACGAAGCCTTCACCCGCATGCGTGCTCGCGGCGCCAAAGTCACGGACATCGTCGTCCTCGTTGTCGCTGCCGACGACGGCGTCATGCCGCAGACCCGTGAAGCCATCGACCACGCCAAGGCGGCCAATGTTCCCATCATTGTTGCCGTTAACAAGATCGATAAGCCCGAAGCTCAGCCCGAACGCGTCAAGCGTCAGCTTACCGATCTCGGCCTCATGCCCGCTGAATGGGGCGGCGATACCGAATTCATCGAAGTTTCCGCCAAGCAGAAGAAAAATCTCGATAAGCTGCTCGAAACCATTCTTCTCGTCGCCGATCTCCGCGAACTCAAGGCCAATCCCGATGCGCCTGCCAGCGGCACGGTTCTCGAATCCCGCGTCGACAAGGGCCGCGGCCCCGTTGCCACCATCCTCGTCCAGAACGGCACGCTCAACACCTCTGACTTTTTCATCGTCGGATCCGTCTTCGGCAAAGTCCGCGCCATGTTCGATGATCGCGGCCGTCCGTTGAAAACCGCGCCGCCTTCTACTCCTGTCGAGGTCCTCGGTCTCCAGGGCGTGCCCGAAGCCGGCGACCATTTCCAGGTCACCGATGAAGCCAAGGCCCGCCACGTTGTGGAATTCCGCCAGTCCAAGCAGCGCGACGCCGCTCTTCGCGCCAGCGCCGGTGGCCGCATCACCCTCGATCAGCTCCACGAGCAGCTCAAGGCTGGTGAAGTCAAGGAACTGCCCATCGTCATCAAGGCCGACGTGCAGGGTTCCGCCGAAGTTTTGGGCGAAATGCTTCCCAAGCTCTCCACCGATCAGGTCAAGCTGAAGATCATCAGCGCCGGTGTCGGTGCAGTCACCGAAAACGACGTGCTCCTCGCCTCTGCTTCCGGCGCCATCATCATCGCCTTCGGCGTTCGCCCGGACCGGAAAGCATCCGACCTCGCCCAGCAGGAAAAGGTCGACATCCGCACACACAACATCATCTACGAAGTCTCCGACGAAATTAAGAAGGCCATGGAAGGCCTGCTCGAGCCGGTGGTCCAGGAAACCTATCTGGGGCGCGCCGAAGTCCGCAACACCTTCCGCATCAAGGGTTCGGGCACCGTCGCCGGCTGCTATGTGACCGACGGCGTCATGAAACGCGATGCCCAGGTCCGCATCGTTCGCGATGGCGCCGTCATCTACACATCGAAGCTCAGCTCGCTCAAGCGCTTCAAGGACGACGCCAGCGAAGTCCGCGCCGGTTACGAGTGCGGTCTCGGCATTGCCAATTTCAACGACGTGAAGGTCGGCGACCATCTCGAATGCTTCCAGGTCGTGAAACTCTCTGCCGCTGAAGCGGCCGCTCAAGGTCAAGGGGCCGTCTCCGCCCGAAAATAATGAGCCGCGTCAGAGCTGCGGCCCACGCCCGTAGCATGGGCTTTAGCCTGCGCGAGCTGCTCTGGTAGGGCACAGTACACTATGCCCCACGTTCGCTAGGAAGATCGGACGGAATCGGGGCAGCGTAGCATAGGCTTTAGCCTGTGCCGGTTAGGTTCAGGTTCTGCGCAAGGTCTCAGCCATGCCGGTAGGACTGCTCACATTGGAATTGCATCTCGCCGATGCTCAGTCGCTAAAGGACAAGCGCCAGGTGTTGCGCAGCCTCAAAGACAAACTGCGCGCTCACTTTAATGTGGCTGTGGCGGAATTGGATTACGAGGACACGTGGCAACGCTCCGTCATAGGTGTGGTCACCCTCTCGAACGAAGAGCAGCACGTCGAGGAGGCGCTGCAAAGAGTTTTGGCGGAGGCGGACAACATTCTCGGTCCGCTGATCGTCTCACACGCTATCGACTTGTTGTAAACGGGGATCTTCCGGCTGCTGCGGGATATCTGGTTTCCGATATCTGCGATCCAGCGGCTCGAATCTGAGGAATTACGACGAAACACAGGAACGCGCGACATGCCAGACCACCACAGACACGAACGCGTTGGCGAAGAAATCGCCCACGAAATTAACGCCATGCTTGCCGGCGAACTCAAGGACCCGCGCCTCGAAGGTAACGTCTGCGTCAGCGAAGTTCGCGTCCAGCCGGATATGAAACACGCCCGCGTCTTCGTCAGCGTCCGCACCGAGAATGCCAGGGAACTATCCGACGCCATCAAGGCTCTCGAGCATGCCGCCGGTTATATTCGCCACGAACTCATCGAACGCCTGCAGCTTCGCCGCCTGCCGGACCTCCACTTCACCCTCGACCTCTCCCAGGAACACGTCGAGCGCATCGAGCAGCTCCTCAAGCAAATGAAAGCGTCAAGTCCCGCCAAGCCTGCCGACCCGCACGCTAAGTCTGATCCGACACAATGAACCCCCTGTGCTTTGTCATACTAAGCGAAGCGAAGGGTCTCAACCGGTCCGATGCCACCGCTCGTCATTTTATCCGCGGCCTGACCACTGCTTACTGACTACTGCCCATGCCCCGCCAACCACAACCGGCCCCCTTCGACGGCGCCCTCGTCATCAACAAGCCGCGGGGCAAAACCTCGCACGACATCGTCGATGCCGTCCGCCATCTTGCCGGATTCCGCCAGATCGGCCATCTTGGCACGCTCGACCCGCTTGCCACCGGCGTTCTCGTTCTTCTTCTTGGCAAGGCCACGCGCCTCGTACGCTTCTATTCCGGGCGCCGCAAGCGTTATACCGCCGGCTTCCGCTTCGGTTACGCCACCAACACTTACGACTCCGAAGGCGCCGCACAAGCTCCCGAAGTCGCCGTCACGCTCGATCAACATCAACTCCAGCAACTCGCCAACGAATCCATCGGCCGTTTCGACCAGATGCCCCCGATTTTCTCCGCCAAAAAAGTTGGCGGCCGTCCCGCCTACGAACTCGCGCGCAAAAATCAGCCCGTCGAACTCAAGCCCGCCTCTGTCGAACTTTTCGAATATCGCCTCACCGGAGTCGAAGGCCCGGTCGCTCGTTTCTCCATCGAATGCTCTTCCGGCACGTACGTCCGTTCTCTTGCCCACGACATGGGCCAGAAGCTTGGCTGCGGCGCGCATCTTTCGGAAATCTGCCGCACCGCCGTTGGTGAGTTCTCCCTCGATCAAGCCGTCTCTCTCGATGAACTGCTCCAGGCCAAGCGGGAAGGGAAGTTTCCGTCCTTCCTCATTCCCCTCGAGAATCTTCTCCCCAATTACCCCAGCGCTACCGTCTTGCCAGTTCTCGAAAAGAAAATCCGCCACGGCGCCAAATTCAACGTGCTCGTTTCTCAGATTCAGCCGGGCCGCCAGGAACTTCCTCCCGGCTCGACCACGCAACTCGATGCTGACCCGAACGCCGTGCCCCGCCTCCGCGTTTTCGGCCAGCAGAATAAACTCATCGCCGTTGCCGAAGCCCTTGTTCCCCGCACATACCAGCCCATCGTCGTCTTCGATCCCTTGCCCTGATTCTCTCGGTTGCCGGCTTGGCGCTTCTCCGGGCATGTGCCAGCCGCTGGGGAGCTGCGCAGCCTCGAAAATATTGGTAGCTGTTTTCACCGACGACTTTTTAGGAGGTTGGGGCTTCGGCCCGGACGTAAAAAGCATCAGCATATCGGCTTAAGCCCCTGTAGAAGGGCTTCGCAACGGCTCGCCGCCGATTTATGAGATGGGTTCTCGCTACTGTGGTTCCGGCCGCTGCGGTGGAGGTGGTTGTGGCGGTTGTGGCGGCTGTTGCTGCTGTTCGTTGTCCTGCGGCGGCTGTTCCGGAGCCGGAGTCGGCGGCGGCGTCGCGGGCGGTTGTTGCGCCGGCGGTAGACCTTCGGCTGGCGTTTCCGCGGGCTGCGGCTCTTCCGGCGCGGGAATGGGTGCAGCCCCAGGCGTGCCTCCCCCAAACGATGCGCGTCCTCCGCCCAGTTCGCCTCGGCCTGCATAAAACGATTGCGACTCGCGCACCGGAATCCGCACTCGCCGCGGTGTGATCAGGATCAGCAGTTCGTCATTCGTGTACGTATCGTTGTGCACCCCAAACGCGTATCCTGCCCCGGGAAGCTTCGCCAGTCCCGGAATTCCCGTGATGGATCTGGTCTCCTGCAGATTCAGCAATCCGCTGACGATCGTCGTCTCGTTCTCCTTCAGCCGCACCATCTGCGTCATCGACCGGTTCGAAATGATCGGAATCTGATTCACCACCATACCCGCCAGTGACTTGATCTCGAACTCCATCTGCAACGTCACTTCTTTGCTCTCATGCAGTGTCGGCGTGGTTTTGATTTTCAGTCCGATGTCAATATATTCCGACCCCGGATACGGCGTCTGCGCAATCGACGAGCTTGCCACCAGGCTTGTTGGACTGATGAGCAGCGTCACCTGCCCCGCCGCCGCATCAATATTGTTGGTCACGATAATGTCCGGAAGCGCATTTCCGGTGAACGCCCCGCTCACAATCGCCGTCGGATTCGTTCCCGCGGCCGGTTCCAGCGCGCTCGTGAACAGGCCACTGCCCAGGTCCACGAACACCGTCACCGTTCCCGCATCCCGATTCGTCACCGCGATTCCTCCCGTGGACTGCTGCGCGAAATCCGAAATCGTGATTCCCGTCGGCGCCTTGTCCGTCGTCAACGGCGATTGCGACGACTGCACAAACGTCCCATCCCCATTTCCCAGATACACCGTCACCGTATTGTCGGTCTGATTCGCGATCGCCAGCGCTGGTCCCGTGCTTCCCGCCAGCGTACCCGACGCAATCGCTACCGCACCGTTCCCCACCGCCACTGGCGAGTTCGCAAACTGCGAAAATGTTCCGTCGCCCTTTCCTTGCAGGATCGTCACGTTTTTCGTCGTTTGATTCAGTACCGCCAAATCCAGCATTCCGTCATTGTTGAAATCGGCTGCGGTGATTGCGATCGGGCCGGTGGCCGTCGACGGCAGCGCAAATGGCGACCCCGCCACCTGCGTGAAGGTCCCGTCCCCGTTCCCGTTGAACACAGAAATCGTGTTGTCCGCAAAATTCGTAACCACGAATCCCAGGTTCGAGTTGTTGTTCGAATTGAACGTGCCCACCGCAATCGCGCTCGGTTCGTTCCCCACGGCGATCGGGTTCGGCTGGATCGTGAACGTCCCGTCGCCTGCTGTGTTTTCCAGCAGCACCGTTACGGTGTTTGCCACCGGGTCTGTCACCAGCAGGTCCGGCAGCGAGTCCGTCGACGAATTCAAACTCCCGGTCACAATCGCCGCCGGTACCGCGGGTGTCTGCGTCTGCGCCGCGCCCAGCGAAATCGGCGATCCTGAAGCCGCCGCGAATTGCGACGTCGCGTTTGCGCCCTGATTCAGCAGGATCGACACGGTATTATCGATCTCATTTAATACCGCCAGGTCCTGCGTTCCCGCGTTTCGAAAGTCCGCGACCGCCATCGACACCGGTCCCTGACCCACCGTGAACTGTTCCGTCTGCACCGACGTTCCCGTTCCTCCCACTGATGGTGTCTGCACATTGACTCCGCCTTCGCTCGCCGACAGCAGCGATAACGTCACCGGATACCGGTCGCCCACGAAAAACGTCGCCGGTTTCCCGTCTTGCGCTCTCAGCAAGACTTGCCTTCCGCTGCGCACCAGCGAAAGCGACTCGGAAAAGTCCGCCGCGACTGTCGGCAGGGCCAGCAAGAATGTCGACTTGCCCCCGCCAATCGCCGCAATCGGCGGAATCGCCGACGCCAGACTTGTCAGCCCACCCGACGCCGCCGTTCCGAACACTGAAGCCAGAATCGTCAGCAGCGCTGTAATGCTCGTCGCCGATCGCAACTGGCTCGCTAGCGCCGGCGATACCGAATAAACCGACAGCTTGGCCGGCGGCGTAATTCCCATCTTCGCGGCATTGTCGCGATCCACTTCCAGCAGGTCGATCTCCAGCAGCACCTCTCCCGGCGACTTTTCCAAACTGTCGATGATCGCCCCCGCCAGCCGCACCTTCGGCACCGTATCCCGGATCGTCACGCTATGCGCGTTCGCGGATTGCTGAATTCGCTGCGCTCCCGTCAGCTCCCGCACCGCCCGCACCACCTCCGTCATCTCCGTCGCATTCGTCGAGCCCGGTAAATAAAATGTCTGCTCGATCTGCGGTTCGTACGCCCGCCGTTTCTCCGCGGTGTCTGCCGCCACGAAAATCAGCTTCGCGTTCAACGCGTGCCAGAACGTTCCCGTTTGCGCCGTCAACACTTTCATCGCGGTCTCAAAGTCCACATCCTCCAGCCGCAGCTTCACCGTTCGCGTCGGAAGGTCCGGATCAAACGCCGCCTTCAGTCCGTACGCCGCAGCCACCTGTTCATACACTGTCCGCAAATCCGCGGTGATCCGGAAGTTCTGCCGCGTGCGTTCTGGTTTTAGTCGCGGCATCCCGATCGGCGGTTCTTGTGGCGGCTGGCTGTTCGAATCGCCCCTCATCAACTCCATCTGCTGCAGCCGCTCCTGCACAATCGAATTCGTCGGATCCAGGTGCAGCGCCGTCGCCAGTTGCTGCGTCGCTCCGTCCAGGTCTCCCGCAATCGCTCGTTGCTCCGCGTCATCCATGTATCCGCGCACCAGCCGCGACCTCAGGCTCACACTCAGGTTCACGATCGTCACGTCAAACGGCGCGTATCGCGCTGCCTCTTCGTACGCGGCCAGCGCCTCCGCGTACTGTCCGGCGGCTTCCTTTTTCATCCCCCAATCCGCCAGCCTCTTCGCTCGTTTCGGGTCTGGCTTCACCATCGCTCGCGGGTCAACCGGCCCGTTCTGCTTCGGCGTCTGTGTTTGCGCCGGCACTTCCGGACACACCATTACCCACGCCAGCAGCAGCGCTGCCGCTGTGCGAGCCTTCTTCCATCCGCTATGGTTCAAGCTCATCCGAAAGACCTGTCGTCCCGCTCGCCCCGAGCCCTGGCGATGGACGGCGCGCATTTGGCGACCACGTTTCTCGTCTCGCCTCATTCGCCCCATACGGAATAGACAATGGTGTGTGAACTCCTGCCCTCAGTCGCATCTCCTTACTTAGACGCAAGTCCCCATTCTACAGTGGGCTGCCACCGCAACACAGTGTGCAGGTGACCTTGACGCCGCAGGGCAGGGCAGCGTATGCTAAAATTGTTGTTGCAAATGATTTTCAACTGGAGATCCCTTGCTCTCTGCCTTCCTCATCGCCCTTCGCGAGGGCGTTGAAGCCGCTCTCGTTGTCGGCATCGTCCTCGTCTATCTCGCCCGCACCTCCCGCTCCTACCTTTCTCGCTTCGTTTGGGCTGGCGTCACCGCCGCCGTCGCTCTCAGCCTCGTCGTCGCCATTCTCCTCGAGCGCTTCAATATCGATGGCGACGGCTTCGAAGGCCTGATGTATCTGATCGCCGCCTTCTTCGTGGTCACCATGATCGTTTGGATGAACCGCGTCGCCAAGCACCTCAAAAAAGAAATCGAAGACAAAGTTGAAAAATTCGCCGCTCGCGAAGGCTCCTCGGCCGGATGGGGCATTTTCCTCTTCGTGTTCCTGATGGTTCTCCGCGAAGGCGTCGAACTTGCCGTGATTCTCCGCGCCGTTGAGCTTTCCACCGAAGGTCTGCAAACCTGGATCGGCACCATTGCCGGCATTGCCGCCGCCGTCGCTGTCGGCCTCTTCTTCTTCAAAGGTACCTTGAAAGTTCCCTTGCACCGTTTCTTCGCGGTCACCAGCACCATTCTGATTCTCGTCGCCATTCAGCTTCTGGTCACCGGTCTCCACGAACTCAGCGAAGCCCGCTGGATCCCTTCCAGCAAATCGGAAATGGCCATTCTCGGCCCCATCGTCCGCAACGACTTGTTCTTCTTCATTTTTGTCTTTGGCGCCGTTGTTCTCATGGTCTTCCGCGAACTGCAGACCGCGTCCCACGCCAAAGCTGCCACCGCTGCCGCCAATGACGCCGAGCGCCGCCTCGTCCAGGCGCAAGCCCGCCGCCAGCGCCGCTGGATGATCGCCACTGCTTCCATCAGTCTCGCCGTCATCCTCGCCCTCACCGCCGATTACATCTACGCCAAGGTCACTTCCGCGCCTCCGCAAGCGCGCGCCGTCGAAATTGTGAATAACACGGTCAGCATCCCGGTCTCAGAAGTTCAGGACGGCAATCTCCACCTCTTCACTCTCAGCACCAGCGGCCAGTCCATTCGCTTCATGGTCATCAAGAAGCCTAACGGTTATGGCACCGCCCTCGACGCCTGCCTCATTTGCGGCGCCGACGGCTATCACCAGGATGGGCAGAACGTCATCTGCCGCCGCTGCGCCTCCGCCATCTACATCCCTTCCATCGGTCAGAAGGGTGGCTGCAATCCCATCGGATTTCCATCGCAGGTTGTCGGAGACAATGTTGTCATCGACGTCTCTGCGGTAACCAAGGCTGCGGAAGACATTCCGCGTTAGGAGACTCTTTGGAGTGTGGCTTGCCCTGAACTTCTGAAGGGCGATTTATCGCCGCTTTTGAGGTCTAACAGTTTGCGGACGAACCAGCCCAGCTGCCGCACTCCACCGACCACCAACCGCCTATGTTCCTTCGACTCGTAGCCGACTCTTTCACCCGCCGCCCGCGCCGTAAACTCATCAGCATGGCTGCTCTCGCCATGGGCATGGGCGTGGCCACCGCCGCCCTCAGCGTTTCCCTCGATGTTGGCGATCGCCTTGCCAAAGAGTTCCGCAGCCTTGGCGCCAATCTCCTCGTCACTCCGCAAGCCGATTCGCTCCCTCTCGAAATTGGCGGCGTCGATTATCGTCCCGCCAACGCTGGGGCCTATCTTCCCGAAGCCGACCTCGGCAAACTCAAAACTATTTTCTGGCGCTTCAACATCATGGCCTTCGCTCCGGTTCTCGACGTCCCGGTTTTCGCCAGCAAAGCTTGGAACGACCAAACTCCGCTTCAGCGCGTACAACTGATTGGAACCTGGGTGAATCACGAAGTACAGATTCCAGATGGTTCGAGCTATGTCACCGGTGTAGACAGGACGAATCCTTGGTGGAACGTCAAGGAAGGTCGCTGGTTCAAAGAAACGAATTCCAAATCTCAGGCCGAGGTCCTTGTTGGCGAAGTGCTCGCAAAGCGCATGGGGATCGCTGTCGGCTCGAAGGTCTATGTGCTTGCGAAGCCGATTTCCTCTTCTCTACAGTCCTTGACGGTCGTGGGCATTCTAGCCACGGGTGGAGCAGAAGACGAGGCGATTGTCGCACCCCTTTCCGTTGCGCAGAGCTTCGCTGGCGAGCGGGGCCAATACCGCCGCCTCTACGTCTCCGCCCTCACCAAGCCCGAAGACGCTTTCGCCCGCAAAGATCCCAAATCCATGACCCCCGCCGAGTACGACACCTGGTATTGCACGCCCTACATCAGCTCCATCGCTCTGCAAATCAGCGAAGAACTCAAGGGCACCGACGTTCGCGTGATTCGCCGCGTCGCCGAAGGCGAAGGCAACGTCCTCTCCCGTGTCCGCCTCCTGCTCTGGCTGGTTGCCGGCGCGGCTCTGCTCGCCGCGGCTCTTGCCGTCGGCGCTTCCGCCGCCGCTTCTGTCATCGAACGCCGCACCGAGATCGGCCTGATGAAAGCCCTCGGTGCCAATTCCGCCCTCGTCGGCGTTCTTCTCGCCGCGGAACAACTCCTCCTCGCCATCGTTGGAGGCGGCATCGGTTTTGTCGTCGGCATTCTTCTCGCGCGCGTCCTCGGCCAACGCATCTTCGGTTTTGCCCCCGAACCGCGCTTCTTCGTTCTCTTTATCGTCCTCGGCCTTGCCGCCGCCATCACTCTTCTCGGCAGCGCCTATCCGTTGCGCCAGGCTTCGCGCTACGATCCCGCTCCCATTCTGCGAGGCGAATGATGGCGGACTCTCCCATGTTCTGGCGCATCATCCGCCGCTTGGTCACCGCCAACTACGGCCGCCTCTTCGTCATTCTCCTTGCGCTCGGCGCGGGCGCTGCGGTCACCAGCGCGCTCCTCAATCTCCAGATCGACGCCAAAAAACGCCTCACCACCGAATTTCGCGCGCTCGGCGCCAACGTCATCGTCGCCCCGCGCGCCGGCACAACCGAAAGCGGCGACGGCGCCACGCTCGAGGAATCCCTCTTCGCGCAACTCCCCGCGCAATACGAGTCCAAACCAATTCCCGCCGTCGGCTTCCTCTACGTCATCGGCCAGGTCGCCAAAGCCGGCGCCATCCACTTCGAACCCGCTGTTCTCGCCGGCATCGAAGGTCACGGCATCACGCAAATTCGTCCCGGCCGCCGCACTGACTATCGCTCTGATCTCGAATCCGATCCCAACGCCTGCGAAGTCGGCGTCAAAGCCGCCGCGCAATTCAAAGTCGCCGCCGGCGACTCTCTCCAGCTCAAGAATCAGGGCAGGGAGGCCGCCTGCAAAGTTTTCGCGATCGTTGCCACCGGCGGCGCCGAAGACACGCAAATCTTCACCAATCTCCAGACCGTGCAATCGCTCGCCAATCTTCCCGGCCGCTTGAGTCTTATCCAGCTCAGCGTCAACGCCACTCCCGATTCCGTCAATTCCTTCATTGTTTCTCTCGGCCGGCGCATGCCCACCGCCGACGTCCACGGCATCAAGCAGCTCACTGAAGCTGAAGGCCGCATCTACACCCGCATCAGTGGCCTGCTTTCCTCCACCGTGCTCCTCGTTCTTTTCCTCACCGCCCTCTGTGTCATGGCCGGCATGAGCAACGTCGCCGCCGAACGCAAAAACGATGTGGGCCTGATGAAAGCCATTGGCGGTTCCGTCCGCCGCGTCGTCCGCCTCTTTCTCGCCGAAGCTATTCTTCTCGGCATCGCCGGCGGACTTCTCGGCTCCGCCCTCGGCATTCTCGTCTCTATTTGGTTGGGAAAAGCCGTCTTCGGAGTCGCAGCGCACCCGCGCCTGATTGTGTATCCTATCTCTGTAGCTCTTACAGTTTTTGTTTCTATTGCCAGCGCGTTTCCGTTGCGGCGCCTGGCCAGCGTCCGCCCGGCTTCCGTGTTCCGAGGTGAAGAGTGAGCGCCCAGGTCAAAATCGATTCGCTCGTCAAGGAGTACGGCACGCTGCGCGCGCTCGACGGCATTTCCTTCCGCATCGAAGCCGGCGAATGGGTCGCGCTCATGGGCCCTTCCGGCTCCGGCAAAACCACGCTCATCAATATTCTCGGCGGCCTCGACACCCTCACCTCAGGCCACGTTGTCGTCGACAACGTCGATCTCGCCAACCTCGGCGAAAATGAACTTGTTCGCTACCGCGCTGAGAAAATCGGCTTCGTCTTCCAGCAGTTCCACCTCGTTCCGTATCTCAGCGCCCTCGAAAACGTCATGCTCGCGCAGTACTTCCACAGTGTCACCGACGAGGACCAGGCCACCGAAGCCCTCAAGCGCGTCGGCATTGGCCATCGCCTCACCCATCTCCCTTCGCAGCTTTCCGGCGGTGAACAGCAGCGCGTCGCCATCGCCCGCGCGCTCATCAATCAGCCCAAGCTCATCCTGGCCGACGAGCCCACCGGCAATCTCGACGAAGCCAACGAAGAGATCGTCATCGGCCTTTTCCGCGAACTCCACAGCGCCGGCCACACCATCCTCATGGTCACCCACGATCCTGACATCGCGCAGCAAGCCGACCGCCGCATCGAGCTCGTCCATGGCCACCTCGCCGTCGATCAGCGTATCTCCATGGACGATGGCATCCACTTCGATCACCTCCTCGAGCAAATCTGGGTCTGTGCCGAAGAAGGCAATCGCGCCGACGTCGAGCACATCCGCACCCCCGGCGGCGTCGATCCCGTCCGCACTCTCGCTCGCATGGAAGACCTGCGCCTCCTCCACGTCCTCGGCGATCGCCAGATCGAACTCACCGACCGTGGCAAAAGCCGCGCCCGCGACGTGGTCCGCCGCCACCGTCTCGCCGAGCGTCTCTTCAAGGACACCTTCCGCATCGACGACCACGAAGCCCACAGCCAGGCCTGCAAATTCGAACACATCATCAGCCCGGAACTCGACGAGCGCATCTGCAGCTTCCTCGGCCATCCCACCACCTGCCCCCACGGCAATCCCATCCCCCCCGGCGACTGCTGCAACCACAAAAACAAGTAGCATAGGCTTAGCCTGTGCAGCGGCGCGAGTCCGCGAGCGGCAACCTGTAGCTCAGGCCTTCCAGGCCTGAGGCTTCTCCATAGCACTTGGCGAAGATTTTTCAAAAATGCTTCAAGGCTTTAAACTGGAAGCTGAGCCCAACCGCATCCCATGCCCACACCCATCGACCATCGCAAAAAACCCGTCTACGTCAAAATCCACGTGAAAACTGGCGCTGGTGTCGACATCACCTGGGCCGACGGCCACTCCAGCCATTTCGATTTTCCCTATCTCCGCGACAACTGCCCCTGCGCCACCTGCAACGACGAGCGCGCCAAAAAAGAAAATCTCGACGCCATGAACCTCCCCGCCTCCCCCCTCCTTCCCATGTACAAGCCCAAGCCCCGTGCGCAATCCGCCACCCAAGTCGGCAACTACGCCATCCAGATCAATTTCAACGACGGCCACTCCACCGGCATCTTCAGCTACGACTATCTCCGCACGCACTGCCCCTGCCCCGATTGCGCCGCTGCCTTCCGCTCGACCTGAAGCGCTTGCCTTCGTAGCATAGGCTTTAGCCTGTGCAGTGTGGAGTCCGCGAGCGCACCCGTGTAACGGCGGCTTTGCAGCGCCGCCTGCCTCTTCTTGTCCTCTCTCTTAGTTCTTCCATGTAGCGCTGGCCATCATGCCCGCGTCTTGCCCACGAACAAACGACCCGTCATCCCGAGCGCAGTCTGCGCAGCGAGGTCTCTCTTTCTCTTTTCGCGCGTTTTTTAGGGCCCGCCTTCCCAGGCGGGCCGCAGCGTGGTGAGCCTCACTCCACGTGTCTTTGCGGCAACCGCAACTAACTCGCCTTTTCTTCCAGACTCTTCAGCCGTTCCCTTACCCCCGCTGCCGACTTCGCATTCGGCTGCAACTGTAAAAATCTCTCATACGCCGCCTTCGCATCCACCTTCTGATTCATCTCCCACAACGCATCGCCCAAGTTCAAATAGGCCACCGCGCGGTTCGCATCCAGCGCAATCGTCTTCCGGAACCAATCCGCCGCCAGCGCATGCTGGCCCAGCTTGAAGCACGCAAATCCCGCGTTATTCGCGTACAGCGGCACCGCCGGCTGCAATTTCGCAGCTTCTTCGAACTTCGTCAGCGCCTCCGCGTAATTCTTCTCTTTGTACAATCGCATCCCTTCGTCATTCATCGCCGCAGCCGCGTCTTTCGGCGCTGGTGGCACAGCCGCCGTTGTCGCGGTCCCGCTCGCTGCCGTGCTCGCGCCGCCCTGCTGCAACTGCGCCTGCATCGCCGCCAGCTGCTTCTTCAACTCCGCATTCTGTTCCGCTTCCTTCTTAATCTCCGCCTTCAACTTCTCCAACTCCGCGTTCGCCTTGATCGCATCCTCGCTGAGTTGCGTCGAAGTCTCGTCCAGGAACTCCGTCTCATGCCGCAACTCAAACAAAAAGTCCCCGCCTTCGCTCCCCGGCAAATTTCCAAACGCCGGAGTCTGGTGCGATAGTGCCGACACCGCCGGTGTGACATACGCCGCCAGTTCCGTCGCCGTCACCACGCCATCTCCATTCAAATCGGCGCGCCCATCCAGCGCCTGCAGCAGCGTCCACGTAAACACCGAATGCCCGTTTGGCCCGCCGTCGGCCACCTGCTGGTCCGCCCCTCCCGCCGTGAACATCTGCCGCGCCGTCCGCCGCGAAATCTCCTGCAGGTAATTCTGTATCCCCGCTGGTGGTCCACCACGCGTCAACGCCAGCCCGCTGTAACAAGAGTCCATCACAAACAGCAGGTGCTTCGCCGGTATCGACTCCGCGATGTCCTGAAAATTCGACATCGAAATCGCACTGCCTTCGTAATGACTCAAATCCGCGTCCATCGGAATGATGTAGCCCAGGTCGCGTCCCGAAGCCAGATGCCGCGTCGCCCCATGTCCCGCGTAAAACACGAATACGCGGTCCTCCCGCTTCACCATGTCCGGATTTCCCAGCTTGTCGCCCAGCAGCGAAAGAATGTTCTCCCGCGTCGCATCCTTGTTGAACAGTCCAAACACGTGATCCGGCTTGAAGTTATATTTCTTGATCAGCAAATCCTGCACTGCCTGCGCATCCTTGCTCGCGTAACTCAACTTCGGCCAGTTTTGATACTCGTCGATACCGATCACCGCCGCCCAGCTTTCCCGATACACCGGCGACGCCTGCACCGTTTCCGGCGCTCCCACTCCCCGCGTCGTGTCCGTCACGAACCCGCTGCCATTCCAATACGCAAACTTGAACCCATCCGCCTGCAGCGCCTCAATCACCTGCGGCAACGCTTCCACTCCCACCTTGTGAATGTCGTGGAACAGCACGATCCCGCGCCCTTGCTTCTCCGCCTCTTGCACCACCCGCTGTGCCACCGAATTCGGTACTGGATCGGCCCAGTCCTCCGAATCCACGTTCCACAGAATCGCCTTCATGTTCTCGCTGCGCACTTTGTTCAAAATGTTCTCGTTGATCGCTCCATACGGCGGGCGGAACAGCACCGGCTCTTGCTTCAGTATGATCTTCAGCAGGGAACTGGTTGCATCGATCTCCTTCGTGTAACCCGCCTCGTCCAGCTTCGGCAGCACCGGATGGCTGTAGCTGTGATTTCCCAGCGACGACCCCTGCGCCAGAATCTTCCCACTCAGTGCCGCCGTGGCCGCCAGCTTTGCGTCACTTCCAACAACCTCCGGCCCCAGGTTCCGCCCCACCTCAAAGAAGACTCCCTTGATCCTGTACTTTGTCAGGATGTCCAGCATCTGCTGCGTATACCGCGCGTGCGGCCCATCATCAAACGTCAGTACCAGCGTCTTCGCCGGCAGATCGTACCCAAACACTTCGTCTTTCGTGCTCTTCTTCTTCCCGCCGCCACGACTCTCCGCTGCCGGCAGCGCCTTCTCCATCTCTTTCAAGATCTGTTCGCGCGTGTATTTCTGCTTCAGAAACGCGGTGTAGTCTCCCCACGCCTCGCGGTGCATCGGCATGCCGCGTGTCTGCAGCGCCCCGAAGATATCTCCAATCTCTTTCTGATAGAGCGCCTGGATCGACGCTAGCGTGCTCAAATCCTCCTGCACGCGCTTCTTCAACTCCGGACTCCCCGGCCCCTCCGCCAATTCCTCCAGCGTGTCCCGGAACACCAGCTTGTCCGCGTCCCGACATTCGTCGTCCTTCTCCACTCGGTCCAAAAACGCCGTCGCCAGCTCCGCATTCCTCACCTTCAGCGACTCCTCCATCTCCTGCTCCAGCGCCGTCAGTGCCTGATGATTCTCTTCGAACAAAATCCGCCCTGCTGTGGCTACCTGTGTCCGCACCGCCGGATCCAGTTTGCTCGACCCGTCCATCAACACGATGATCTTCCGGTAGCGCGCCACAATCGCGTCGCACTGCGGCGCCACCGCCACATCCGCGGCGCGCGCGCCCCCCAGGCACACCAGTGCCAGCAGCACAACTCTCCACGGTTTAGAAAGGGAACCGAAGCTCACGATGACCTGTATCCCGGCTGCGCTGAGCCCCACATCTCCATGATGAAAGACCGCGCCGCGAAATTCCAGGCCCTTGCCGCCGTCTGTTTCCAGCCGCTCAATCAACGTTGTTGGATTTCTCCAACAACCCGTGCCGGCACCATCTTGCGCGCGCAAAAACGCAGTCTCCAGCGTCGGTCCCGCGCTGCGAGTCTATTTCGGCTCTCATTTCCGCCTCGAAAGCCCACCCTCATTCCTCTCAAATCTGCGCGTAAAGTCCACCCGTCAACGTACACGCTCCGTTACGCTTAACCATTCCGCCCGCCACCCCGACTGGACTTGCCTCCGGAAAAATGGGAGCATTGAAGTCTGCAGGTCCATTTACCTTTCCATGAGTAGCACGCCCCAAAGCCCGGCTGCGCAATCCGGCCAGGGTAACGGAATACCGCGCGTTCTTGTTGCCACCACCGCGCTTCTCAGCTTCATATCCTTCTGGCGTGCTGCTGCCATTGTCCTCAACGACCTCGCTTCGTCCGCCTATTACGCCGGTGGCGAATCCGAAGCCTTCATCGGCAAGGCTGCCCCTTGGTTCATCCTCGGCATCATGTGTTTTTCCTACGCCGTCCGCGCCATCTACGTGGAAAGCTGCAGCATGTTCGTCCGTGGCGGCGTCTATCGCGTCGTCAAAGAGGCTATGGGTGGCACGCTTGCCAAATTCAGCGTCTCCGCCCTCATGTTCGACTACATCCTCACTGGGCCCATCAGCGGCGTGTCCGCTGGGCAATATATCGTCGGCCTGATCAACGAGACTTCCGACTACATTCATCTGGGCTTGCACATTTCTCCCGGCCTTGGCGCAGCCTGTTTCGCCGTTCTCTGCACCGTATATTTCTGGTGGTACAACATCAAGGGTGTTCACGAATCCAGCCAAAAAGCCATGCGCATCATGCAGATCACGACCGTCATGGTCGTCATCCTCATCGCTTGGTGCGTCTATACCGTTCTCCTTCGGCATCCCGCCCTGCCCCCGATTCCCCATCCGCGCAATCTGAAGCTCGGCCCTAACGCTATGGGCTGGCTCTACGGCGTTCACTTCGCCCATTTCGCCGGAATCATCGCCATCTTTGTCGGACTCGGACACTCTGTCCTGGCCATGAGCGGCGAAGAGTCGCTAGCCCAGGTCTACCGTGAAATCGAGCATCCGAAACTTCCCAACCTGAAGAAGACTGGCCTCGTCATCTTTATTTACAGCTTAGTTTTCACCTCCCTGGTCTCCTTCTTCGCCGTCATGATCATCCCCGATGAGCAGCGGCAGCATTTCCTTGAAAATCTAATCGGCGGCCTGGCCATGAATCTGGAAGGCCCTATGCTGCTCCGCCTGGTCTTCCACGGCTTCGTGGTCGTGGTCGGTACACTGATTCTCGCGGGTGCCGTCAACACCGCTATCGTCGGCTCCAACGGCGTTCTCAACCGCGTCTCCGAAGACGGCGTCCTCAGTTCCTGGTTCCGCGAACCTCACAAGCGCTACGGCACTTCCTACCGGATCATCTGGATCATTGCCTCCCTCCAGGTCCTCACCATCATCATCAGCCGCGGCGACGTCACCTTCCTCGCCAACCTCTATGCCTTCGGCGTGATCTGGAGTTTCGCCATGAAGGGCATGGCTGTCCTCGTGCTCCGCTACACCCATCCGGGCGACCGCGAATACCGTGTGCCCCTCAATTTCCGCGTCTTCGGAATCGAGATTCCTCTCGGGCTCAGTTTGATCACTCTCACTCTTCTCGGTATCGCGGTGATCAACCTGTTCACCAAGAAAGACGCCACCATCGCCGGTGGCATCTTCTCCATCTTCCTCTTCATCGTTTTCTCGATTTCCGAGCGCATCACGCATCGCGGGCGTGTTTCCACCCAGCATGTGGAAATGGACCAGTTTCATCTGGCCCTCGAAGGTGAGCTCTCCCCGGAAGCTGTCGGCGCGCGGCCCGGCAACATTCTCGTCCCCGTCTCCAACATTCACTCTCTCTATCACCTCGGCAATGTTCTCGACCGCGTGAAGCCGGGGCGCCGCGACGTCATCGTTCTCCACGTCCGCCTTTTGCGCCGATCCGCCTCCGGAGAATACGACCTCGAGGCCGAGCAGCTCTTCGGCAGTATTGAGCAGCAGTTGTTTTCGCAAACGCTCGCCATCGCCGAAAAACGCGGCAAGAGTATCCGTCTGGCGGTAGTCGCTGCCAGTAATCTTTGGGATGGCATCGTTCGCGCCGCCACCTCCCTGCAATCCAGCACCATCGTCCTCGGCCATTCCCCCAAGGAATCCACCGAAGAGCAGGCGCGCCACTTCGGCGGTGCATGGGAACGCTTGGGCGATCCCAAGCCCCAGTTCAACCTCGAAATCCATCTCCCCAACGGCGATAAGGTCTACAAGGTTCTGGGTCCTCACGCTCCCAACCTCACTGCCAACGAGGTCAATCTCATCCATCGCCTCTGGCTCCGCTTCAGCGACAACATCGCGCCCCTCGAAATGCACCACCATGATGTCGTCCACTTTGCCCTCGAGGAAGTCCTCAAGGAAGTCGACGAAGGCCGCGAGGAAGAAGTCATCGCCCGGCTCCGTGCCCACATTGAGTCCAACCTCAAGAAGAAGCAGGGATCCTAACCCGCTCTTCGTTCTTCCTCGTAGCGCTGGTGCCGATACCAGCTCTTTTCCGCCAATGTCTTGTAGGGCTCGCCTTCTGAGGCGGGCCGCTCTTTTCACCGTGTTGACCCAACCCGGCTAATCCTCGCCGAACCCTCGTCCTCCCACAAAACAAAATAGGAAGCGAGCGCCAAACCCGCTTCCTATTCCCATCGCTTGTCAGTTTTTTTCGAACCGCGCCAGCCTACACCGCGCTCGTGCAATGCCCGCACTTCTTCGCCGCCACGGGAATCGGCATCGAACATTGTGGACAATCCTTCGTGGCCGGTGGTGCTGGTGGCTTCGGCACCCAGCGGTTTACCGCGCGCACCAGTAAGAACACCGCGAACGCCACTATCAGAAAATTGATCACTTGGTTGATGAAGCTGCCAAGGTTCAGTGTCGCAGCGCCGGCTGCTTTGCAGGCAACAAGGGTCTCGCACGGCTTTGCGGGAGTCAGGTTGATGAAAAGGTTTGAGAAATCAACCTTGCCGACCAACCGCCCGATCGGCGGCATGATCACGTCATCTACTGCCGAAGAAACGATCTTTCCGAACGCCGCCCCGATGATGATGCCGACGGCCATATCCAATACGTTGCCCCTCATTGCGAACTCTTTAAACTCTTTCAGCACGAGTCGTTCTCCTTTACCCCGAGCCGGCGTCACGCGGGCGAAGGGTTTCCAAATTTTTCGTTGTTCAAAGGCCTCGGGCGGGCCCCGGCCTGGAGAGGGAACTGAAACCGAGGGGATTATATATCCGAACGCGCGGCTATTTCTGCTTCAAAATCAGCATCGACCCGATCGCTCCTCGCAGCGCCAGCACCACTCCGCACGCCGCAAGCAGTCTTCCCACCCAACCGAACGGCACTCGCGTCATCACCAGCATCAACAGCCCCAACAGCAGCAGCGACCCGCCGCGATTCCACTTCTGCCAGCGCATCCACCACTGCCCCGGCCGCGCTACCGCCAGCAATCCCCACGCCGTCACGCCCAGGCTAATGATCAGCCAATACACTCCGCGCCGGTCGAAGTTGATGTGGCCTGTCACGCCGAGCCACACCACCAGCACTCCCAGCATCAGGAATATCACTTCCACGATCAGCTGACTTAGCCGCGCAGGAGAGAGCATCGCCGCCTCGCCGTTTACGAGACGCGTTCGATCTTCACTTTCATGGTTACCGGCACGCGCGGACGGTCCATCGCATCCCGCGCCGTGTTCGAAATCTTGTCCGCTACGTCTTGCCCTTCCACCACTTCGCCGAATATCGTGTGCCGGTTGTCCAGGTGCGGCGTCGGCGCCACGGTAATAAAGAACTGGCTCCCATTCGTGTTCGGCCCCGCATTCGCCATCGACAGCTTTCCCGCCTTCGAATGCCGCAACGACGCATGAAACTCGTCCCCGAAGTTATACCCCGGTCCGCCCCGGCCATCCCCGCGCGGGCATCCGCCCTGAATCATGAATTGCGGAATCACGCGGTGAAACGTCAGCCCGTCGTAATAGGGCCGCTTTTCCTTTTGCCCCGTCATCGCATTCGAAAACTCTTTCGTCCCTTCCGCCAATCCGATAAAGTTCTCCACCGTCTTCGGCGCTTCTTTATCAAACAGTTTGCACACAATGTTCCCCAGGGATGTTTCGAAAATTGCGTAGGTTCCTGCTGCACGTTCCATGGATTCTCCTTTTTAGGCCATCCTCATCCTACACGACGCCCCGCCCTTGGGCTACCCGCGCCGTACCATAGGCTTTAACTGTGCCTGCGTGAGTCTTCTAGTGTCCCGTCCCATATAACTATTGACAATATGAATGGTTATGATTTAATGGCAGCATGTTTGCCACCGCCGCAGCTCTTCCCGTTGATGACGACGCCAAAAGACAGTTGGAATCGTTGGTCCGC
>Ga0335077_10000249_pt1 | contig 57333 bp, 48 predicted proteins | sample Lox_Sample_31_FD_207151 | JGI IMG/M metagenome (GOLD analysis project Ga0335077, IMG submission 207151) | Soil microbial communities from Loxahatchee National Wildlife Refuge, Florida, United States - Lox_Sample_3.1 | ecosystem: Environmental > Terrestrial > Soil > Wetlands | place: USA... | reverse complement strand
TGTCGCGCAGGTCGCGCGCGAGCCCCTTGTCCTGGGCGGCGTTTCGACGGGTATTGCATTACCTCCCGTTACCGCAGCCCTGATTGGCCGAGGCTGTGCCTCTCCGTGAGCGAAGCTGTGCAGCGAAGAACCGGGTGCTCGAATTGAGCTCGCCCGGGTCTGTGAGGGACGAGGGCAGCGATGTCCTTGTCTACTCGGACGCCAGCGCAAATCGTCGGACGGTTTGAGCCGCGAGGAACCGCTGCGCTGCTGCGATTCGAGGAGTTTCGCAGCGACGCCCTTGTGGAAACCGGCCAGGTTGACTCGACCCGTTCGCGCCGCCAGTATGGTCACCCGTGGACCGGCGGGTCAGGCGCTGTTCTCTCCGTCTCCCCGGATCCCATACTTCTCCCGCAGGCCTTCAGTGAGCCACCCCAGTTCACGGGAGTGCGCCAGGTGCGCAGCGAGCTTCTGCCAGGACACCCGCCGCAGAAGCCTCGGGTACCGCAAAGCCCTGATGGTCGCCCACCATTGCAGATCCGCGGAGCCGCCTGGCGCGAACGCTGGATTCCGCTCGTCGTACACGACAAGTGCATGACCCGAGTCGATGTCGAACACGCCATCATCGCACACGCAAGCCGCCAAGATGTTGCGCACCAGCTGATACGTCGGGCGTAAGGGGCAGGGGCGGTGATCTTCACTGCCGCTCCACTCGAAGATCTCCGGAATGAGCTCCCAGTAACGGATGCCGAGCTCGGAAACGGTGCAGCGCTCCTTGCGATCCCTTTGCGCCGTGAAGGTGCCGTCGCAATGCTCACGCGCGAACGCGGAGTCGCGGGCGCGCAGCTCAGGACGCGAGCAGCGCCCGAACTCATCCTCCGTGAACTTGACTTCTACTGCTACGCGGCTCGGCCCGCTGAAGAACGCATCGACGGACGTCGGCCGCGGCTCGTTGAGAAGCGAGATCTGACGCTCGAGCTTCAATTCGTAGCCTGAGGCAGTATCGAAGAAGGCCGGGGCTCCGCATTCCGATTCGAGCCCGGCGAGCGCGCCCAGGTTGCGTGTCTCTTTCAGACCAGCGAAGACCGATTGGGCCAACGCCTGAGAGCTGCGCATGCTCGCGAAGTGTCTGTGCCGATCTGCGCGCGGGATCGAATCCGCGATTGCCTGGACGAGCTTCGGGGACGCTGCAGGCGGCGTAATCAGATTCCGGTCGGCGTGAGCGCCGTCGAAAACCGGCGGATCCTTTCCTTCGACGCAGGCCGGCTCGAAGATGCCGTCGCTGGCCGCGAAGTACCCTTTCCTGTACGTCCACATCGAGTGGAACGCGCCCTTCAGATATGCCGCATGGTTTGGAGACCCGTTCCGCGCCGCAGACGGAAGGGTCCCGTGGATCAGAGAAAGAAGCGCGTGGCCGATAGCGCGCGGCTCTCGGCCGTTCAAGCCAAACTCGACTGTCGCATCCTTGAGGCCCAGAAGCGCCACTTGGATCGGAAGCTTGCGGGTGATCTCGTTGGCGAAGCTCCCCAGATCTTGGAGTGAAGGATAGCCTCTCGGATCGGACCAAAATGCTGGTGGTGCAACCAGTGCGATCTGCGGCCGCATGCGCGCGACATGCCGGCCACGCTTTTCGAGCACTTCGTCGGCAATCGCGTCCATGTTGGCTTCGACGATCGCCGCGTAGATCAGCGCTTCCACAAGCCCTAGCCTGCGGTCCTCCGCATTCCCGTCCACTTTCAGCTCGATCACGGCCAAGGTCCCGTCCTGGAGCAGGCCGAGAAGATCGATCTTTCCGATGCCGGCGTCCGTGCGCGCCGACTTCAGGGGAAACTGGTAATCGATGAGACGAAGCCGCCCGCTATCCGGCAGGACCAACTCCCGCCGGTTGCACAGGCCTATCGCGAGGTGCTCTTCGGTGCGGTTGGTGGACTCGTCGCTCGACGGGATACCCGCGCGAGCCGCCGAAAGATAACCTTGCGTGCGGCGGGGCGCATTGTCGCGGAGCTGATGATAGCCGGCGACAACATCGTCGACCGTGAAGGCGAGGGAGGCGCGCTTGGCTTGCGGGAGGTTCCGCAGATCATCCTTTAGGACGATCAGATCCACGCCGGTTGGGCCGTGACCATTGGAGAGCCCTACAGATTCCTCACGAATGAGAGCTCATCCTGAGTGCCGTCGTGCAGCGTCAGGCTGAGGTGGAACCGTCCGCCCGCCTCCGGGATCTGTCTGACGGTCCAGATCATCGAAGAGCTGCCCCGCACCTTCAGGGCAAGGATCTTGTTGTCATCGTCGAAGCGGTCCACCACGACCGGAATCGACTTGCCATTGATTTCGATCGTCTTCTTCTTCCCTTCCAGGCGGAACGTCACCATGGCTCCATCTTGATTCGCCCGCCAGACACCGCTGATGTCGCTCAATGCGGTTTCCTTCTGGAAACCGAGATCGAAGTTGTAGACGAGCACACCGGCGATGGCTGCAAATATCACGAAGCCGCCCAAGGCCAGACCAAGCGGCCGTCCCCACTTCTTCCGCTCATAGCCAGTACCGAACCGCTCTCGTACATAGCCCACCTGCGCTTTCCCGGAGGCGAAGTACCACGCAAGCAAGTAGCCGATCCCGACCGAGTGCGTGGCCCCGTACGGCAGAAGAACCGCCGCCAAGAGAGCCACGATTCCGCCGTACACCCAATACATCGACTGCTTAGCTCTGGATTCGTCGCCGAGGGCGGCCCAGTTCTTCGCGTGCACCCAACCGCCGAAGATCGGCGAAAACAGCACACTCCAACAGGCCGCAGCGTTGGGATTCCACAGCGCTACGCCGGAGTTGCTTGTTTGATCAGCCGGAGCGGCCGTAACTCCTCGGGGGACCGCGCCGTTCTCGCGCGCTTCGTCGCGGTTGACCTGCGGGGCAGCGGGGACAGCCGGTGACGCGGGGGCTGCGATCGGCGGAGGCGAGTTGGTGGCCTGCGCGGCGGCGGGGCCACCCAGCAGCTGCGACGCGGGTTCCCATTGCGCCATGCCCTCCCTCCAGAGCAGGTCTGTAGCCAGCACCTTTCCCCGAGCATAGTTGGCGCGAACGATGTCTTCTGCATAGGGCCCGAACTTCTGGCCGGCACGGGCAATCCAAAACTCGCTCATGTCACTTCCCTCTTGCTCGCTGGCGTCCAGCCAAGCCCCTTTGCTGTATGGGCTTGACGTACGCGACGCACGGTTCCAGAGCGAGGGGCAAAGAATGTGCCAGAACGCGTGCGCGACGTGCACGGAACGCACCGAGACCCTGGGTCAGCGATGTGACCTCACCGCAGTGTCATCATGCGGCCGCTGCGAATGGCTGCGCGAGAACTGCCGTACCAAACCGCGAGCTCGATGAACCGGACTGCGGCCGACCGATGTATGCGGGTTGCTTCGTCGGGCCAACCCACATGGCATCCGAATATTGGACCGGATCTTGCTGACTGCATCGATACACAAGCTGCATAGGGCCTTCGGTCCGCTCTGCGATCGCGGGCAGATCGTATACGGGGTGTGTGAGGCTCCAAGTCATGGCATCGGGCACGTTTCGGGTTGTGGTGTCGGGGAAGACGCTGGCGGGAACATCCGCCGAGCAGGCGGTTGCCAACTTTGTGGCCATGTTTCGCGTGCCGGTAGAGCGCGCGCAATCGCTCATCGGTCGGCGCGCGGTGGTCAAGCGCGACGTGGACGAGCGCACCGCTGCATCGTATGTCGCGGCCCTGCAGAAGTCCGGGCTTGAAGCCTTCTTCGAATTCGCGACGGAAGCGTCCGCGACGGAGCCATCGCCTCACGGATCTGCGACGCCAACGGCGGTGTCGCCTGCCGGTGTAGTCGCCGGTCCGGCTCAAGGTCAAGCGTCCCCGCCATCACTGCGCTCGCTGGCTTCGGCGCCACCGCCGATCCCCGTGGGAACCGAAACGAGAGGCGTGCAGGTTTCCGGAGCCAGCCCGCCGCCTCTGCCTACGACTGCACCGCAGACGGCCGCCTACGATATGGATCGCGCAAACGGGCCGGTGGTGAAAGCGAACGAGGTGCGATCGTTCCTGCAGTCCATCAGCCTGAGCCATTTGGCGCCTGTGTTCGAGAGCCACGCCGTCACCGCCGAGATGCTCGCTGATCTGAGTGATCAGGACCTGCAGAGCATGGGGATCGCATCGTTGGGGGAACGCAAGCGCATCCTGGGGGCGGTTCGGCACATCGCGGAAGACGAGAAGGCGCTTCAAGCGGTGAGGATCAACGAAGAAGCGGAGCGTGCCGGAGGATCTGTGTCACGAGGGTTCTTCATCACGTATGCGGTGCTTGCGGTCCTTTGTGGGCTTGCGGTCGCCGCCGAGATGGGAGTGACCGGATTTGTCGTGGGCGCAGCGATTACGTTCGTCGGTCTATGGATCTACTTTCTGCCAACCCAGATCGCATTTCGCAAGCAGAGCGAGCACCGCTGGCTGATCCTCGTTGGCAACCTCTTCTTCGGCGGGACCTTCTTTGGCTGGATCATCCTGTTCCTCCTCGCCAAACGCTTAGTGTCGGGCAAGGCGGCGGCGGCGATCGCGGTGGTGGGCGCCGTGGCCGGGAGCATGTAGCGATGCCAATTGGATCGCAGTCGCAGCCGATACTCGTTCCGCCGCATGGTTGGCGACGTTGGGCTGCTTCCGCCTTCGAGCTGGCGATGCGAAACACGTTGCTCGGGGCGGTGGTGGTGGGGACGGCCATAGTCTGGACCCTGGTTGCTCACCTTCTGGGGGCGGGCGTCAAGCCGGTCTTCCCGCAAGGGACATTCTTCGTGATCTGGGCGTTGACCGCGGTCGGCGCTTTCCACGCAGCGTGCGGCGGGATCGGCTTGGCGAGAGCTTCCGACGAATCGCGTTCGATGCATGACGCAGCGGTGCGCATGCTCGACTGGCGCTGCGGGCTCAACGCGCTGCGCCTCGGATATATCCCGCTGCTCGCGGTTGTCGCCGCCGGCTGCGCTGCGCACGCATCTCTGGGGTTCGACCTGACATACGAGGTCGCGCCGGTGCTGCAGCGGGCGGCGGAGACGATCCGCGGCGCAGGTGCGCTGGAGCGCACGACCCTGATCGGTCAGGCTATCGTATCGGTATTGCTGGGGATGGGCGCGGCACTACTGCCTGCGGTGGCGGGGCTACAGGTGGCAGCGATGAACTTGTTGTTCATCACCAGCCTCCCATCCGGCGTCGATGGTGCACGGTTCGGCGCGCTCGAGAGCATGCGTCGGTCTTTGATTGCGTCGTGCTTGAACATCCGACGTACGGGGCTAGCCGGCTGGGTCCTGCTTCCCGGCGTCGGCGCGCTCTTGCTGTGGTCGTATGCTTACCGGCCCGAGCACGCGCTCGGCGGGCTGTATTCGCTCGGGTGCGCCGGGCTGCTGCTGTGGCTGTTTCCCCCGCTGGCCTATGTGGCCAACAGGGAGCTCAGTGCTGGGATCTATTGCAACTGGCCCAACGGATTGAGAGCCACTGAGGGCAGCCTGATCGAGGGCGGGCGCGCAGACATCGACGCACCGCGTTAAGCCGTGGGCTCATCGAGCTCCGTCGCCAGTAGGGGATCGCACGTACCACCGAGGAGGCAACATGAACTCGTTCAACGTATGGCATCTCTTCATCCTCGTCTATGTGCTCGGCATCGTGGTGCCGTGCTGGCGCATCGCGAGTAAAGCAGGCTATCCGGACGCCTTGGCGCTGCTGGCCCTGGTGCCGGGGCCGAACGTCATTCTCCTGTGGCTGTTTGCGTTCCTCGAGTGGCCGGTTGAGCGTGCCAGATCCTAGCGCAGGTCCAGGACGCTGAAGGCGGCCGCGCACGTGTGGCCGTTGTGGGGGGCTGCAGCTACGGTCCTTCGCGCTGCAGACTCGCAGGGCCAGCTCCGCGCCGGCTGTCGCGGGACGCTTCCCGGCTTGGTAGACGATGTCGGGAGTCGAGCCGGGCGGCGGGAACGGTCGTCTGCGAGCGGGGAATCCGGGTGTGTGTCCTGAGTGGAATGGCGCGGCGAGGCGGTCGGGTCACATCTGGATGAGGAAGGCGAACACCACCAGATAGGCGATCGGGAACGCTTTCAGGCATACCCGATCCAACCGCTCCCCGGCGGGCACCCGCTCGTCCTCGTACAGGCGAAGCGACACGGCGGATGCCAGTAGCGTCAAGAAGATCACCGTCACGGAAATGAGATGCAGCTTGTCTGCAAGCGTGAGCACATCGCTCTCCGGCAGCCCGGACGCGACGACGATCTCGCTGGCTACCACCGTGAAGAGCGCGCCGATCCCCAGGGCGAAGCGCGCCTCGTGATTGGTCGGGCGAACCAGAAAAGCAAGAAACGACACGAATGTAGAGATGAGCACGGGCAAGAACGCCTTGAGCAGACCTCCGACGCCCGGGCGCCCGATCTGAACCGAATACAGAAACCGCGAGTATCGGGATTGATTGCCCGTTGGAAGCGAGACGTCACCGTAGTTCGTGTCGTACGTGTGGAACTCCACTCGGTGCTGCGCGTGGGACACCTCCCAGCCGGGCAAGCGGATTGAGGGACTCGCACCCGAGTTCGCGTCGTCGGGAACATACACGAGGTCGGAGGCGTCGGACTGACTGTCTTCGATCTGCAATTCCAGGGTGTGCGCGTCCCTTGGGTACTCCCGCAGATCCCAGAGCTTGTTGATGACCGCCACGATCCGGGCGGACACATAGCGCTGCCCCTTGATCTCCTTGTCGACGAAGCTCGACTTGGATTCGATGTGCCCATTCATGAGCTCGAAGGACTCCAGCGGCTTGAGCGGCTTGTCAGCTGGCCATCGAAACCAGATGTAGAAATCCACGGTGAACTGGTTGTCCTTGAGATTGACGTTGTAGATCTGGTTGAGATAGACGCCCACGGTCACCGGGAGCGGGCTGGCATTGGGAGCTTGCTCGGCGCGCGCAATCGCGACGGAAGCACTGGCGACGACCAATAAGGCTTGACCGAGCACGCGAAAGAGCTGCATAGATCACCGATGTACCTTGTACAAACCCGACCAGGGACGCAGAGGAGCCAGCACTCGGCACCCGGATAGGCCTCCAGTCCTTCCAGGGCGGGACTAGTATCGACCGCCCATGGTGTTTCGTGAGGCTTTTCGTGCCTGAGGGTGTCGATGACGGGACGGGGATCAATCAACCGGGCCCGATGGTGATGCAGGCCGGGCGCCGCCTCGCCGTCGCACCGCCGCAGGCCGGAGATTGCGATCCCCAGGGTTGCGAGGGCTGTACGGGAAGCAAGACCGATGCCGTCGTCCTGATCGGCTCACAACCCGCGCGCCGCTTCGCGCACACCGCGGGACGCCCAGGGCGACGTGAGTTCAGCACCAGCTTCCACCGCAAGCGTGGGGCGGCTCGCTCGGTGCTCCAGCCCCGCCGGCATGTCACCAGGAACCGAGCACTGACCGGCGATCGTTGTCGAACACGCAGGCCGAGCACGGCATCACCCAATCCGGGGGCATGGCGTCCGAGCACAAGGCACTGGCGGGAGGCAGTGGACACCTCAGATTCACCTCGGTCCCGGCCCAGAGGAAGCGCCCTGGGTGTGTGTGCCGAGTGCAATCGACAGAGTGCTAGCCTACCAGCGGCTCACCAAGCTAGGGCCACCGGCTTCGCCGGTGTCTTGTTACCGGTCGATTTGCGCGCGCTGCAATCTTGCCGGTGCGCTGAATTGCATGAGCACATAGAATGACTGCGCACGGCTCATTCTCCATCTCAGCGTCGGGATTCCGAGGCGATGCGCGCCGCTCCTTGCACGCCAAATCCAATAGGAACGAACCCACCATGGCGACCGACCAGCAGCTGCCCAAAGCGTACTCGGTCCTCTTCGCGAGCACTTTCGCGTTCACCGTCTGCTTCGCAGTCTGGATGATGTTCGGCGTGATCGGCATCCCGATCCGCGACGAGCTCGGCTTGAACAACACCGAGTTCGGCCTGCTCACTTCCACACCGGTGCTGCTCGGCGCGATCATGCGCGTGCCGCTCGGCGTCTGGACCGATCGCTTCGGCGGGCGAATCGTGTTCACGGTGCTGCTCATCGCATGCGCGGGGCCGGTGTACCTCGTGAGCCAGGCGGTGCAGCTGTGGCAGCTCCTCGCCATCGGGCTGCTGCTCGGGATCGTCGGCGCCTCTTTCGCGGTAGGAACGCCGTACGTCGCGCGCTTCTTTCCGAAAGAGAAGCGCGGGTTCGCGATGGGCTTCTTCGGGGCCGGCACCACCGGGGCTGCGGTCAACATGTTCGTCGCGCCCTACATCCTCAAGGGGTGGGGTTGGCAAGCGGTGCCGAAGGTGTACGCGGCAGCGCTACTCGTCACCGCGGTCATCTTCTGGATCTTCAGCGCGCCCGATCCCGGCGCGGGCGGCGCCAAGGCCCCGAAGTTCGCGAATCAGCTCTCGGTACTGAAGGACTGGCGCGTCTGGAAGCTGTGCCAGTATTACTCGCTCACGTTCGGCGGATTCACCGCGCTGTCGTTGTGGATGCCGGAGTATTACGTCAAGGAGTACGGGTTCCATGTGCAAGCAGCCGCACTGCTCGCGGCGTGCTTCGCGCTGCCGGCCGGCGGACTGCGTGCGGTCGGCGGGTGGCTGTCGGACCGGCTCGGCGCGCAGCACGTCACCTGGTGGGTGCTCTGGCTGGCGTGGGTCGCACTGTTCCTGCTCTCCTATCCGCAGACCGATCTCACGATCAAGACGATCGACGGGCCGCGCTCGTTCCACATCGCGCTTGTGCCGGTCGCGTTCACGACGCTGCTGTTCGCGCTGGGCGTGGGGCTCGCGTTCGGGATGGCCTCGACTTTCAAGTACGTCGCCACCGACTTCCCGGAGAGCATGGGTCTGGTGACCGGGATCGTCGGTCTAGCCGGCGGCCTCGGCGGATTTCTGCTTCCGGTTCTGTGGGGCGCGCTGGCCGACCTGCTGCGCATCCGCTCGAGCTGCTTCATGTTGCTCTACGGTGTGGTCTGGGTATCGTTGATCCTGATCTATTTCACCGAGATCCGCAGATACGAGTTCGTCGAGCCGCCGGGTACGCCGGCCGCGCAGACTTGATTCGGCGGCGCGGGTAGCGCGACAATCGCAACGCGGTGCTTCGCTCCAGGAGTCGATACTCATGAGCCACTTCCTCGACCGCCTGACGTTCTTCACCCGAACCCGAGAGCCATTCTCCGCCGGCCACGGCGAGGTGCGCGGCGAGGACCGCGCTTGGGAGGATAGCTATCGGCTGCGGTGGCAGCATGACAAGATCGTGCGCTCCACGCACGGAGTCAACTGTACTGGCTCGTGCAGTTGGAAGATCTACGTCAAAGGCGGTGTAGTCACCTGGGAGACGCAGCAGACCGACTATCCGCGCACGCGGCCCGACATGCCGAATCACGAGCCGCGCGGCTGCTCGCGCGGCGCCTCGTACAGCTGGTATCTCTACAGCGCGAATCGGCTCAAGTATCCGATGGTGCGCGGCCGGCTCGTGCGGCTGTGGCGCGAGGCGCGCAAGAGTCTGGCGCCAGTCGAAGCGTGGGCTTCGATCGTCGAAGACCCGGACAAGGCCAAGGCCTACAAGGCAATCCGTGGTCGCGGCGGATTCGTGCGCTCGACGTGGGACGAGGCCACCGACATCATCGCCGCAGCCAACGTTTACACGATCCGCAAATACGGCCCAGACCGCGTGATCGGCTTCTCGCCGATTCCGGCGATGTCGATGGTCTCCTACGCCGCCGGCTCGCGCTATCTCTCGCTGATCGGCGGGGTGTGCATGAGTTTCTACGACTGGTACTGCGACCTGCCGCCGTCGAGCCCGCAGGTGTGGGGCGAGCAGACCGACGTGCCGGAATCCGCCGATTGGTACAACTCCAGCTTCATCATCGCCTGGGGCTCGAACGTGCCGCAGACGCGCACCCCCGACGCCCACTTCTTCGTCGAGTCGCGATACAACGGCACCAAGACCGTCGCCATCACGCCCGATTACTCCGAGGTCGCGAAGCTGTGCGATCTCTGGCTCCATCCGAAGCAGGGCACCGACGCGGCGCTCGGCATGGCGATGGGGCACGTCATCCTGCGCGAGTTCCATCTCGAGCGGCAGGTGGCGTGGTTCGACGACTATTGCCGCCGCTTCACCGACATGCCTCTGCTCGTCAAACTGGTGAAGCGCGGAGAGCGTCACGTGCCGGACCGCTATCTCCGCGCGGCGGACTTCGCCGACCGTCTCGGGCAGTCCAACAACCCCGAGTGGAAGACGGCGGCCGTCGACGAGGCGACGGGCAAGGTGGTCTGCCCGCAGGGCTCGATCGGCTATCGCTGGGGCCAGCAGGTCGGCGGCGATCTCGGCAAGTGGAACCTCGAGCAGAAAGACGGCGCGAGCGGAGCGCAGGTCAAGCTCGCGCTCTCGCTCGTCGACCGCCGCGATGACATCGCGCCGGTCGCGTTTCCGTACTTCGGCGGCGTCGTGCACGAGCGCTTCCACGCAAACGATCAGGGCGCCGACGTGCTGGTGCGCAACGTGGCAGTTCGCAAGCTCGCTCTCGCCGACGGCGAGGCGTACGTCGCCACCGTCTTCGATCTGCTGTGCGCGAACTACGGGCTCGACCGCGGTCTGGGTGGTAGCAGTGCGAAATCCTACGACGAGGACGTGCCTTATACGCCCAAGTGGCAGGAGGCGATCACGGGCGTCAAAGCGGAGCAGGCGATCGCGGTCGCGCAGCAGTTCGCGGAGAACGCCGCCAAGACCAATGGCCGCTCGATGGTGATCATCGGCGCAGCGATGAACCACTGGTACCACCAGGACATGAACTACCGCGCCATCATCAACATGCTGATGATGTGCGGCTGCGTCGGCATCTCGGGCGGAGGCTGGGCGCACTATGTGGGGCAGGAGAAGCTGCGGCCGCAGACGGGGTGGACCGCGCTCGCGTTCGCACTCGATTGGGTGCGGCCGCCGCGGCAGATGAACTCCACGTCGTTCTTCTACTCGCACACGGACCAATGGCGCTACGAGAAGCTGCGCGTGCGAGAGATCCTCTCGCCGCTCGCCGATGCGGAGCGTTACAGCGGCAGCTTCATCGACTTCAACGTGCGCGCCGAGCGCATGGGTTGGTTGCCGAGCGCACCGCAGCTCCAGGCGAATCCGCTCGAGGTCGCAAAGGCCGCAGCCGCCATCGGAATGGAGCCGAAGGATTACGTCGCCAAAGGGCTCAAGGACGGCTCGCTCGCGCTCGCCTGCGACGACCCGGACAACCCGGTGAATTTTCCGCGCAACCTGTTCGTGTGGCGCTCGAACCTGCTCGGCTCGTCGGGCAAGGGGCACGAATACTTCCTGCGGCATCTCATGGGCGCGCAGCATGGGCTGCAGGGCAAGGACCTCGGCGAGATGGGCGAGATCAAACCCGAGGAGGTCGTGTGGCGCGACCCGGCGCCCGAAGGCAAGCTCGATCTGCTCACCACGCTCGACTTCCGCATGTCGACAACTTGCTTGTATTCGGACATCGTGTTGCCGACCGCGACCTGGTACGAGAAGAACGATCTCAACACCTCCGACATGCACCCGTTCATCCACCCCCTGTCGGCCGCGGTGGATCCCGTGTGGGAGACGAAAAGCGACTGGGAGATCTACAAGGCGATCGCGAAAAAGTTCTCCGCGCTCGCGCCCGGGTACCTCGGCGTGGAGCGAGACGTGGTGCTGGTGCCGCTGATGCACGATACGCCCGCGGAGCTCGCGCAGCCGCTGGAGGTGAAGGACTGGAGGAAAGGACAGTGCGACCTGGTGCCGGGAAAGACCGCGCCGCAGGTCGTGGTCGTCGAGCGCGACTATCCGAACGTCTACCGGCGCTTCACGTCGCTCGGGCCGCTGATGAAAAAACTCGGCAACGGCGGCAAGGGCATCAACTGGAACACCGAACAGGAAGTCGACGGCCTTGGGCGCTTGAACTACGTGGTCGGCGAGGAGGGTCCGACCAAGGGGCTGCCGAAGATCGAGACCGATGTCGACGCGGCCGAGGTCATCCTCTATCTCGCCCCGGAGACGAACGGCGAGGTGGCGGTGAAGGCGTGGGAGGCGCTCGGCAAGGCGACCGGCCGCGATCACCTGCATCTCGCGCAGCCGCGCGAAGACGAGAAGATCCGCTTCCGCGACGTGCAGGCGCAGCCGCGCAAGATCATCACCTCGCCGACCTGGTCCGGCATCGAAAGCGAGTCGGTGAGCTACAACGCCGGGTACACCAACGTGCACGAGCTGATCCCATGGCGCACGTTGACCGGGCGCCAGCAGTTCTACCAGGATCACCCGTGGATGCGCGATTTCGGGGAGGCGCTATGCGTGTACCGCCCGCCGGTGGATACGCGCACGGTCGCGCCGCTGCTGGCGAAGAAGAGCAATGGCAATCCGGAGGTCGTGCTGAACTTCATCACGCCGCACCAGAAGTGGGGCATCCACTCGACCTATACCGACAACCTGATCATGCTCACGCTCTCGCGCGGCGGGCCGATCGTCTGGATCTCGGAGCTCGACGCGCGCAAGGCGGGCATCGCCGACAACGACTGGATCGAGCTGTACAACGTGAACGGCGCGATCACCGCCCGGGCAGTGGTGAGCCAGCGGGTGCACGAGGGCATGTGTCTCATGTACCACGCGCAGGAGAAGATCGTGAACGTCCCCGGTTCGGAGATCACCGGCGCACGCGGCGGCATCCACAACTCGGTGACGCGCACGCTGGTGAAGCCGACGCACATGATCGGCGGCTACGCGCAGCTCGCGTACGGGTTCAACTACTACGGCACTGTCGGCTCCAACCGCGACGAGTTCGTCATCGTCCGCAAGATGGCGAAGGTCGATTGGATGGACACGCCCGCTGCCGCGCAGCGCTAGGAGGCAAGCAATGAAGATTCGCGCGCAGATCGCGATGGTCCTCAACCTCGACAAGTGCATCGGCTGCCACACCTGCTCGGTCACGTGCAAGAACGTGTGGACCTCGCGGCTGGGCATGGAGTACGCGTGGTTCAACAACGTCGAGACCAAGCCCGGCGTGGGCTACCCGAAGGACTGGGAGAACCAGGAGCGCTGGCGCGGCGGCTGGACGCGCAAGCGCGACGGCAAGCTCGTGCCGAAGCAGGGCGGGCGGCTCGCGCTGCTGATGAAGCTGTTCGCCAATCCGCACCTGCCCCAGATCGACGACTACTACGAGCCGTTCACCTTCGACTACGAGCATCTGCAGACTGCGCCGGAGATGCCCACTGCGCCGGTCGCGCGGCCGATCTCGGTCATCACCGGCGAGCGGATGGACAAGATCGAGTGGGGCCCGAACTGGGAGGAGATCCTCGGCGGCGAATTCGCCAAGCGCTCGCAGGACTACAACTTCGAGCAGGTGCAGAAGGACATCTACGGGCAGTTCGAGAACACGTTCATGATGTACCTGCCGCGGCTGTGCGAGCACTGCCTCAACCCGAGCTGTGTGGCCTCATGCCCGTCCGGTTCCATCTACAAGCGCGAAGAGGACGGCATCGTCCTCATCGATCAGGACAAGTGCCGCGGCTGGCGCATGTGCGTGTCCGGCTGTCCGTACAAGAAGATCTATTACAATTGGAGCACCGGGAAGGCCGAGAAGTGCATCTTCTGCTATCCGCGCATCGAGGTCGGCCAGCCGACCGTGTGCTCGGAGACCTGTGTGGGGCGCATCCGCTATCTCGGCGTGCTGCTCTACGACGCCGATCGCATCGAGGAGGCGGCTGCGGTCGAGAGCCCGAAGGATCTGTACCAGGCGCAGCTTTCGATCTTCCTCGACCCCAACGCCGCCGAGGTCCAGGCGCAGGCGCGCAAGGACGGCGTGCCCGAGGCGTGGCTCGAGGCGGCCAAGGCCTCGCCCACGTGGAAGCTCGCGATGGAGTGGAAGATCGCATTTCCGCTGCATCCCGAGTACCGCACGCTGCCGATGGTGTGGTACGTGCCGCCGCTCTCGCCGATCCAGTCGCACGCCAATGCCGGCGCGGTCGGCAGCTTCGGCGCGATCCCGGATGTGCGCTCGTTGCGCATCCCGGTGCGCTACCTCGCGAACCTGCTCACCGCGGGCGATGAGGAGCCCGTGGTGCGGGCGCTCGAGCGCATGCTGGCGATGCGCGCGTTCTATCGCGAGCGCCAGCTCGAGCGGCGCGACGACCTCGAGCTGTTGCAGCAGGTTGGCATGTCGGTGCGCGACGTCGAGGAGATGCACCGCTACCTCGCGATCGCCAATTACGAAGACCGCTTCGTGATCCCGACCACACACCGCGAATACGCGGAGAATGCCTATCAGCTCCGCGGCGAATGCGGGTTCTCGTTCGGCAACGCCTGCTCCGACGGTGCGTCGAAGCAGAGCCTGTTCGGCGGAAAGATGGGTGCGCGCAAAGTGATCCCGCTGAAGACGGTCACGCACAAGCACGAGCCCGAGAAGACGATGGATTTCTGAGGTTGCTGACGTGATCGTCCTGCGCGCGCTGAGCGCGCTGCTCACTTACCCCCGCCGCGAGCTGCTCGACGCGCTCGACGAGCTCCGCACGGCGATCGCCGGATCACGCCTCATCGGGAACGCTCAGAAGAGCCGGCTGGCCGAGCTGGTCGCGGAACTGGGCGCAGCCGAGCCGCTCGAGCTCGAAGAGCGCTACGTCGGGTGGTTCGAGCGCGGCCGCGCGGGCTCGCTGCATCTGTTCGAGCATGTCCACGGCGATTCGCGCGAGCGCGGCCAGGCGATGGTCGATCTCATCGGCGTCTACGAGCGCGCCGGCTTCCGGCTCGCCGCAAACGAGCTGCCGGACTATCTGCCGGCGGTGCTCGAGTATTTGAGTTGCCGCTCGCTGGACGAGGCGCGCGACATGCTCGGCGACTGCGCGCATATTTTGCGCGCGCTCGGCGAGCGCTTGGTCGCCGCACGCAGCCGCTATGCCGCCGTGTTGGATGCGCTGCTGGCGATCGCGGAAGAGCCGGGGCTCGATTGGTCGAAGGTGTCCGCGCCGCCGGAATCGGACCCGGACGAGGACTGGATGGACGCGCCGGCGTTCGGCCCCGGCTCGGAGCGCAACAGCGGCGCGCGCCCGGCGAGCGCGCCGATTCATTTCGTGCCGCGCAAGGCGCGCTAGACAGGAGCGAACCGATGGACACGCAAGCCTACCTGAACCAGCTCTTGTACGGTGTTTACCCCTACGTCTGCCTCGTGGTGTTCTTGGTCGGCAGCCTGGTGCGCTTCGACCGCGATCAGTACACGTGGAAGAGCGACAGCTCGCAGCTTCTGCGCGCGCGCGAGCTGCGCTGGGGCTCCAATCTCTTCCACTTCGGGGTGCTGTTCATCTTCCTCGGCCATTTCTTCGGCATGCTCACTCCGCACTGGGCGTACTCCTGGCTGATCAGCGCCGGCGACAAGCAACTGCTCGCGATGGTATCCGGCGGCATCGCGGGGCTGATCGCGATCGTCGGCCTGACCATCCTCATCCACCGCCGCGTGGCCGATCCGCGCATCTGGTCGAACACGCGCAACTGGGATATCGCGATCCTGCTGATCCTGTGGCTGCAGCTCGCGCTTGGCCTCACCACGATCCCGTTCTCGAGCCACCATCTGGACGGGGCGCTGATGCTGATGCTCGCCGGGTGGGCGCAGCGCATCGTTACTTTCCGTTCCGGCGCGGCCGAGCTGGTCGCCGGCGCGCCGTGGGTATTCAAAGTGCACATCTTCCTCGGGCTGACGATCTTTCTCGTCTTCCCGTTCACCCGCCTGGTGCACATCTGGAGCGGGTTCGCGGCAGTCGGGTATCTGTTCCGGCCTTATCAGCTCGTGCGCACGCGGCGCAAGCTCGTATGACCGTCACGGTCAACGGCGTCGAGATCGAAACTGACGCCTTCCCGAGCGCCGAAGCGGCGGCGGCGCACGAGTTGCTCCGGCAGCGCGCGATTGCGCTCGGCCTCGCAGGTGGGGATGAGAATCGCGAGGCGATCGACCGCGCGATCGAGCGGCTGCTCGAGCGGGAGGTGCTCACGCCGGAGCCTACCGAACAGGAGTGCCGGCGCTACTACGACGCGCACCTGGATGAGTTCAAGAGCGGTGAGCTGGTGTTCGCGCGCCACATCCTGTTCCAGGTGACGCCGGGAACTCCTGTCCCGGCGCTGCGTGCGAGGGCGGAGCTCGCGCTGGCCGAGCTCGGCCGCGAGCCTTCGCGCTTCGCCGCATACGCACGCGAGTACTCCAACTGTCCTTCCGGCCAGCACGACGGAAACCTCGGCCAGTTGCAGCGCGGCGACACCGTTCCGGAGTTCGAGCAGGCGCTGTTCAACGGCGGCTACACCGGGATTTATCCGCAACTGGTAAAGACGCGTTTCGGCTTTCACATCCTGGCAGTGGACCGGCGCGAGCCGGGGCGTCAGGTGCCGTTCGACGCCGTGCAACAGAAAGTCGCGCAGCGATTGCAGAGCCAGTCGCAACGCGCGGCACTCGCCCAGTACGTGAGGCTGCTCGCCGGCTCGGCCGAGGTCCGAGGCGTCGATCTCGCCGCCGCGGCGACGCCGCTCGTCCAGTAGCGGCCGAGCGCAGGCGCATGCCGGATGGAGAGGTCTTTGCAACGTAGCGCTTCACTTTCGCGATGATCCCCGGCGCCGAGCGCGCGCAGCGCACCGCGCCCGGGCCCGGCGTGTTCGTGGACACACTTCGGCGTGCCGCGCAGGGACTGTCCCCGGCGTACTTCGCGATGGTCATGGCGACCGGCATCGTATCGGTCGCGGCGCATCTACTGGAGATGCCGCGGATCGCGAATGCGATGTTTTGGCTGAACATCGCCGCTTACATCGTCATCTGGCTGCTGACGGCTCTGCGCGCCGCGTGGTTTCCGCGGGAGCTGTGGCGCGACATGATCGATCACCAGCGCGGGCCCGCGTTTTTCACCAGCGTCGCTGCCTCCGGAGTGCTCGGCAGCCAATTCGTGCTGCTCGCCCACGACTATGCGGTCGCGAAGTTCCTTTGGATTCTCGCGCTCGTGCTCTGGGTCGGATTGACTTACACTGTGTTCACGGCTTTCACGATCAAGGAGCGCAAGCCGCCGCTCGATGAAGGGATCTCCGGCGCGTGGCTGCTGGCGGTGGTCGCCACGCAGTCGATCGCGGTGCTGAGCGCCTACCTTGCGGCGCACTGGGGACGTCCGTACAAGCTCGAGCTCAATTTCCTGGCGTTGTCGATGTGGCTGTGGGGCGGGATGCTCTACATCTGGATGATCTCGCTGATCTTCTACCGCTACACCTTCTTCCGGTTCTCGCCGGGTGATCTTTCTCCTCCCTATTGGATCAGCATGGGCGCGATGGCCATTTCCACACTCGCCGGGTCGCTACTGATCGTGAACTCGCCCGACGCGCCGTTCCTGACTTCGCTGCTACCCTTTCTCAGGGGCTTCACCGTGTTCTACTGGGCGACCGGCACGTGGTGGATCCCGATGCTTCTCGTGCTCTTAGTATGGCGTCATGTCTACACCCGTTTCCCGTTGCGCTACGACCCCTTGTACTGGGGCGCCGTATTTCCGCTCGGGATGTACGCTGCGTGTACGTTCGAGATGGCTCGAGCGCTACAGCTCGAGTTCCTGTACGTGATCCCGCGCTATCTCGTGTACCTGGCGCTGCTTGCCTGGGCGGCCGCCTTCATCGGGCTCCTCCGCACGCTCGCTGAGGCGGTCGCCGATTGCTATCGGAGGCCTTCTCGCGGCGGCGCGTAGGCGTAGATAGGCGAAAGGCGAGACCTTACCCCGCCTCAGCGAACCTTCACCCGGATGAGCTCTTCGCCTTCGGGATCCACCACGTGCACCGCGCACGCGATGCAGGGATCGAAGCTGTGGATCGTGCGCAGGATCTCGATCGGTTGCTTGGCGTCGTGCAACCGCGTTCCCTTCAATGCCGCTTCGTAAGCACCGTCCTGACCGTTCGCGTCGCGCGGACCGGCGTTCCAGGTGGACGGGACCACCGCCTGGTAGTTGGCGATGCGGCCTTGCTCGATGACCACCCAGTGGCCGAGCGCTCCGCGCGGCGCCTCGGTGAATCCGACGCCCTTGGCGGTGTTCGGCCAGGAGGAAGGGTCCCATCGCTTCTCGTTGAACGTGCGCACATCGCCGCTTCGGATGTTCGCGATGAGCTGGTCGTACCAGCCTTGCATGGCCTCCGCGATGATCTTCGTTTCCAGCGTGCGCGCCGCCGTGCGGCCCAGAGTCGAGTAGAGCGCCGCCACGGGAACGTTGAGCTTCGCGAGCGTCATGCCCACCAGCTCGCGCGTCTGGGGGTGTCCGGCCGCATACAGCATCAGCACGCGCGCCAGCGGGCCGACTTCCATGGCATGGCCGTTCCAGCGCGGCGATTTCAACCAGGAATAGGACGCCTCGGTATCGAGGTTGCGGTACGGGGGCTTGGGTCCGCTGTAATGGAGCGTGGTCTCGCCCTTGTACGGGTGCAGCCCCTTGTCCTTGCCGATGGAATAGTCGTACCAGGAATGCGCTACGTATTCCTGGATCTCGCCGTCGGCATGCAGATCGAGCGGATGGATGTGGGCGAGATCGCGACCCAGGATGACGCCGCGCGGGATCATCAGGCTGTCGGTGTCCCAGATGCTCTTGGCTGGGAACTCGCCGTAGGTCATGAAGTTGCCCAGCCCCTCGCCGAGCGATCCCCAGTCCTTGTAGAAGCCGGCGATCGCGAGCGTGTCGGGGACGTACACCTCGTCCACGAACTGGCGCATCGTCCGGATGATGTTCTGCACTTCCTGCAGGCCCACCATGCTCACGGCCGTTCCCGCTTCTCCGCCGCCTGCCTGACTCTGTGTGCTGATGGCACAGGGCGCGCCGCCGACGAGGAAGTTGGGGTGCGGATTCTTGCCGCCGAACACGGTATGCAGGCGCGCTACATCGCGCTGCCAAGCGAGCGCATCAAGATAATGCGCGACCGCCATCAGGTTCGCCTCGGGCGGCAGCTTATAGGCCGGGTGCCCCCAGTAGCCGTTGGCGAAGATGCCCAGTTGCCCGCCCTCGACGAACGTCTTCAGCGTCTTCTGCACGGCGGCGAAATAGCCAGGTGAGGACTTTGCGTATCCCGAGATGCTCTGGGCCAGCTCCGAGCTTCTCTTCGGATCGGCTTTGAGCGCCGACACGACATCTACCCAGTCCAGCGCGTGCAGATGATAGAAGTGCATGACGTGATCGTGCACGAACTGCGCGGCGATCATGAGATTGCGGATGAGCTGGGCGTTGGGCGGGATGTCGTATTGCAGCGCGTCCTCGACCGCACGCACGGAGGCGATGCCGTGCACCAGGGTGCACACACCGCAGATCCGCTGCGCGAACGCCCAGGCGTCGCGCGGGTCGCGCCCGCGCAGGATGATCTCGATGCCGCGCACCATGGTGCCGGCGCTGGAGGCGCGGGTGATGGTGCCTTGCGCATCGGTCTGCGCTTCGATGCGCAGGTGACCCTCGATGCGGGTGACGGGATCGACCACCACTGTTTGCGCGCTCATCTCGGGCTCTCCTCGAGGTTGTCTGCGGCGAGCTCCAGCAGGCTGTGCATGGTCTTGTCCCAGTGGAAATGCGCCTGGCCGTCGTCGAAGGTCTGCCGGCAGTTGGAGCACGCGGTCACCGGAACTTCCGCTTGGGTGCTCTCGATCTGCTCCATCTTGATCTGGAACACCTTGTACCGCAGCGGATCGGCGCGGTGGATGGTCACCACGCCGCCGCCTCCGCCGCAGCACCAGTTCATGTCGGCGGCGGGGGTCATCTCGCGCAGTTCCACGCCGAGCGCTGCGAGCACGGTGCGCGCAGCCGCCGTGGCGCCGCCGCGGCGCGAGATCTGGCACGGGTCGTGGTAGGTAGCGGACTTCGCCAGCCGCTTGAGCTTGAGGCGGCCGTTGTCCACGTTCTCGGCGAGGAACTCCGAGATGTGCAGCACGCGAAACGGCAGCGGCTTCCCGTACACGTTTGCGCCCTGCCAGCGCACCGCACCGTAAGCATGGCCGCATTCGGGCAGCACCATCGTCTGCGCGCCGCACGCGATCGCCGCCTGGATCAGCTTCAGGCTCATGTCCTTCTGCCAGCGCACGTTCCCCGACAGCATCCCGAAGTTGGTCGCCTCGTAGCCGTCGCTGCGGAAGGTCCAGTCGAGCCCGAGGTGGTTCATCACTTTGGCCATCGCCACGATCGACTTCGGATACTTCATGATCTCGATCGAGGACAGCGTGCAGATCACCTGCGCACGCGGCTTGTCGAGCGGAATCTCGATCTCGTATTCGTCGGTCAGCCACTCGATGCGCTCCTGGAACACCTTGGGCGTGGCACCGAGCGGACTGCCCTGTCGCTCCGCGCGCTCCGCCACGGCCCACAGCTCGTGCGGCACGAGGCCCGCGGAAGACATGCCGTGCCGCGCCAGGGAGACGAGGTTGGCGATGTCGATGCCCGCCGGGCAGATCAGCGAGCAGCGCCCGCACAGCGTGCAGGCGTCGTAGATCAGCTCTTGCCACTGCTGCAGCCGCTCGACGGTGAGCTTCGGCTTGAGACCGAGCAGCCGGAAGAGCAGGGCGAACGGACCGTACTCGCGCTTGTAGGCCTGCTTGAACGGCTCGACCTTCCAGATCGGCGTGTACTTGGGGTCGCCCGTAGCAACGTAGTAGTGGCATGCTTCGGCGCACTGGCCGCAGTGCACGCAAGACTCCAGATACAGCGCCGCGGTGCGCCCGAAGTCGCGGATGAAGTGGCGTAGAGCCCGCTCGACGCGCTCCGTGTCTTCCATTTCGCCCTGGCGGTCGAGGCGGACCTCGGGCTGCTTCACCGAAAGCCGCGGCGCATCCAGCTCGAGCGGGTGTTCTGGTTCGGTTTCGGCCGGGGTCATAGCGCAGCGCCCTTTCTCTCGAATTCCATCCCCGTCACGGCGCGCGAGATGACGATGGTGAATGCATGCATCAGCTTGCCGAAGGGAAACCACAGGAGCAGCAGCTCGACCGACAGGATGTGCATCGCCAGCATCGTCTGGTAGGGCGGCCCGACGTGGCTATAGGCCATCATTCCGGTGACGAGCGGCGCGGTCGTCGCAAGCCAGCTGAAGTAGTCGTCGAAATTGGAAAGGAGCCGCTTGACCGGGCTCACCAGGCGATGGACCAGCAGTGCCACCAGCGCCGCGACCGTGACGGTGCCGGCCATCATGATCACGCCTCCGGGGAGGTAAGGCCAGGACACGCCGAGCAGCCCGTGCAGGTTGGTGCCGAGCAGCCCCTTGAACACATCCTCGAAGAACAGCACGTGCGGCAGATAGAAGACCAGGACGACGAGAAAGCCGATGTGGAATGCATAGCCCAGGATCTGGATCGCCGCGGTGCGCTGCAGGAACTCTCGGCGCGGCCACAAGCGCAGCACGATCAGCCGCAGGCCCTTCCAGCTCGCGGTATGGCGCGGCTCCGAGCGGTCCACCTTGGCAGCGAGCAGCAGCACGCCGATCAACCGCCACAGGATTCCGAACACGAACACGAACATGGCGTACTTGAGCCCGGGGCCACGCGCGAACGCAAGCAGATCCATCATTCACTCTTTCTCGCCGATGTCGCGCTGGCGCTTGCGTGCGAGCGCGGCCGCCGCCGCACCCACCACCGCGCCTGCCGCCGCCGCCACCGCCAGCGTCTTGGCTCCACCCCAGGTGCCGGTCGGCAGCGCTTTGTAGAAGCTGCCGCGATCCCAGAAGTCGGGCTCCGAGCAGCCGAGGCAGCCGTGGCCCGATTGAATCGGGAAGCTGGTCGCGGCGTTCCACTTCACCGTCGCGCAGGCGTTGTAGGTGACCGGCCCCTTGCAGCCGAGCTCGTACAGGCACCAGCCGTTGCGCGCGCCTTCGTCGTCGAAGGTCTTGGCGAACTTGCCCTGGTCGTAGAACGGCCGCCGGTAGCAGCGATCGTGGATCGTGTTTCCGTAGAAAGCTTTCGGGCGTCCCAGCGCATCGAGCTCGGGCAGCGATCCGAACGTCAGGTAATGCGCCAACACGCCCGTGATCACGACCGGGATCGGCGGGCAGCCGGAGATGTTCATCACCGGCTTGTCTTTGATCAGCGCGGAAACCGGCACGGCGCCGGTCGGATTCGGGTTCGCTTTCGGCAACCCGCCGAAGGAGGCGCAGCTTCCGATTGCAATGACTGCCGCCGCGCCTTTGGCCGCTTCTTCGAGCATCTGCAGGTTGGTCACGCCGGCGATGCACGAGTAGGCTCCGTCCAGCCCCGTGGCAACCGACCCGTCCACCAGCAGCAGGTACTTCCCGTAGTTGTCCTTCATCGCCTGCTCGCGCGCCGATTCCGCAGCCTCGCCTGCCGCCGCAAACAGCGTCTCGTGGTAGTCGAGCGAGATCATGTTGAACAGCATGCTCTCCAGGCTGGGCGCGCTCGACCGCGTCAGCGATTCGGTGCAACCGGTGCACTCTTGGAACGGAAGCCAGATGACCGACGGGCGTCTCGCCTGGGCCAGCGCCTGCGCCATGGCCGGCGCAAGCTGCGGGGGCAGCGCCATGAGCGAAGTCATGGCGGTGCAGAACTTCAGGAACGCGCGGCGGCTGATGCCCGCCTGCTCGAGCGCTTCCCCCACCGTGGACTGTGCGCGCATACCGGGCTCCTCAGGGGTTCGAACCGGCTGCCTGCAAGCTGGCGCGCAAGCGCTGCGCCGACTGCGCCAGCTCGCCCGCGTCGCTGGCCAGGATCGCCGGCAGCGGCGTGATCTCGATCAGCTCGGCACACAGCTCACCGTCGGCGTTGTGATGCGTGACCCACCAGACTCCGCGGTATGCGGTCTCGCGGACTTCGCTGGGCCCCAGTGCGCTCACCTGCGCGCACACCTCGCCTTCTCCCAACTGCTCGCGCAGATACGCGCGATCGGCCGATGTGAGTGGGATGCCACGCAGGTCGATCGCCCCGGTGCGGCCCTCCTGGACCAGCGCCGCGAGCAGCGTAGCGATCTCGTGCAGGAGTGCGGCTGCGTTGCCCGAGAGCGTGTCCGCAGCGCCCGGGCCGATGACGGTGACGCCGATGTCGTGCAGGCCGGTCATGCGGGCCACCGTTCGATCAACTCCAACGCGCGTGCGCAGGCTTCTTCGATTCCCGCTCCGACGCGGGGCGTGGGACGCTCGCCCCAGCCGATCGAGCTCGGCTGGATGCCGATCAGCGCCCGGCGCGGCGGCAGGCAGCCGGTCAGCCGCGCGACCTGCATCAGGTCGAGCAGCCCCACCTCGTGGACGCTGCGTTTGCCGTGCGCGCCCAGGAAGTCGTCCATGTCGCCCTGCAGAAACGTCTCGACACTGCCCGGCTCTCGTCGCAGCTCGGCAGCGTCGATCACGATCAGCCGGCTCGCCTCGCCGATCGGGCCGGCGAGCGCGAAGCTCAAAGTTCCACCGTCCAACAGGCGCACTCCTTGTGCCGCCGGCGTCCGGGCTTCTAGCCGGCGGATGGCATGCACGCCGGCCCCTTCGTCGGTGAGCAGGATGTTGCCGATACCCAGCACCAGCGTCGCCTCGATCGCCATGTCGCGTTGCGCTTCGCGCTCGGGTTGCCCGTGCATCATGAGCCGGAACAATAGGCTCCCTGGAGCACGCGGAGTTGACATCGATCAAATCCCGCATGTTTTCGCGGGCTAGACTTGGAGCGGTTGCCTATCGCTCCGGTTTTGACATGTGCCTCGGCATTCCCATGCAGGTGATCTCGATCGACGGCCTCGCTGCCCGCTGCAGCGCGAAGGGCGTCGAGCGCGATGTGAGCCTGCTGCTGTTGCAGGACCAGCCGGTCTCGGCCGGCGAATGTGTCCTGGTGCACCTCGGCTATGCGATTCAGAAGATGACCGCCGAGGAGGCGCGCTGCGCCTGGGAGCTGTACGAACAGATTCTGGCTGCCGAGGAAGCTACCCCCGATGCATGAGCTGGCGCTGTGTCAGGCGTTGATCGCGCAGGTCGAGACGCTGGCGCGCGAGCATCAGGCGCGGGGGGTGGCCGGCGTACGGTTGCTGGTCGGGCCGCTGTCCGGCGCCGAGCCCGCGTTGCTGCAGAGCGCCTTCCCGCTTGCGGCGGCGGGCACCGTGCTCGACGGGGCGGTCCTGGTTATCGATTCCGCGCCGGTGCTGGTGGCCTGCGCGAACTGCGGCGCGGAAAGCCAAGCCACGCCCAACCGGCTGGTGTGCGGTGCATGCGGGGATTGGCACACGCGCGTCGTGAGCGGCGATGAGCTGACGCTGGCGAGCGTCGAGCTGGTCCTCGAACCGGGTCGCATGACGGACGGTGCCACTCGGGAAGCGGCGATCCATGTGTAGCACGTGCGGCTGCAACACCGTGTCGGGTGCAGGCAAGGTCGAGTACCGACCCGTCCCGCAGCAAACGCGCGCCGTGCCGGTGCTCAAGAAGCTGCTGGACCAAAACGACGCCGTCGCCGCGCACAACCGGGCGCACTTCGATGCGCACGGCGTGCTCGCGCTCGATCTCATGTCTGCCCCGGGTGCGGGCAAGACGGCGCTGCTCGAGGCCACCATCGACGCTTTGCGCGGCGAGCTGCGCATCGCAGTGATCGAGGGCGACCTCGAGACCGACAACGACGCGCGGCGGATTCGCGCCAAGGGGGTTCCCGCCGTGCAGATCACCACCGGTGGCGCCTGTCACCTCGACGCTCACATGGTGCACGAGGCGCTGCGCGAGTTGAGCCTCGAGGGCGTGGACATTCTGTTCATCGAAAACGTCGGCAACCTCGTCTGCCCGGCGGGATTCGACCTCGGCCAGCACCGCGACGTGGCATTGCTGTCGGTGACGGAGGGCGACGACAAGCCGGCCAAGTACCCGGTGCTGTTCCGTGCTGCCGACGTCGTGGTGCTCAGCAAGTCGGATCTGATGTGGTACGTCGGCGACTTCGAGCCCTCGCGCGCGGAGCGCTGCGTGCGCGAGCTCGCGAACGCAGCGCCGGTGATGACGTTGTCCGCGCGCACCGGGGCGGGGATGCAGGCCTGGCTCGACTGGCTGCGCAACGCGGTGCGCGCGCAGGCGGCTGATCGCTTGTCCGGTATCGCGAGCCCTGGCACCTCTGCACCCGCTGCGCGGCCGCACGCCTAGACGGCCCCGGAGCCGAGTTCTCGCCGGCCCTGCGCGCGTCCCTGACGCCTCTCAAGGCTCCGGCGCTGCGGGCGCGTCCGCTCTGGCGCTCCCGCCGATCTCGGCCGGCACAGGTTCTACCCGGAAAGGCGAGCGCCGTTCGCTGAGGCGCTGGAGCATGACATAGAACACCGGGATGAAGAACACGCCGATCAAGGTCGCGACCAGCATTCCCGTCACCACGGCAGTGCCGATGGACTGGCGCCCGCCCGCTCCGGCGCCGAACGCTACCGCCAAGGGGATCGCGCCGAGGATGAACGCGAAGGAGGTCATCAGGATCGGGCGGATCCTGAGTCGTGCGCCGTCCAGTGCCGCCTGCACGATCGACTCGCCACGGCTGCGCCGCAGCCGCGCGAACTCGACGATCAGGATCGCGTTCTTGGCCGCGAGCCCGATCAGCATGATCAGCGCGATCTGCGTGTAGACGTTGTTGTCGAATCCCCGCAGCAGCAGACCGAGGAACGCGCCGAGCACGCCGAAGGGGATGACGAGCAGGATGGCCGCGGGCATCGCCCAGCTCTCGTACAAGGCCGCCAGCACCAAGAACACGAACGCCAGGGACAGGGCGAAGACGTATCCAGTCTGTCCACCGGTCTTCTTCTCCTGATACGTGGCCTCGCTCCACTCGTAGCTGAATCCCTCCGGCAGCGCGCGGGCGACCGCTTCCATGGCCGCGATCGCTTGCCCCGAGCTGTAGCCGGGCGCGTTCGCGCCGTTGATCGTAGCGGCGCGGTACACGTTGTAGCGCTCGTAGTATTGCGGACCGTTGATGGACTTGATGCTCACCAGGGTGCTCAAAGGCACCATGGTGCCGTCGGCGCTGCGCACGTAAAACCGGTTGACGTCCTCGGGTTGTGTGCGTGCGCTGCCTTCCGCCTGAGCCATCACCCGATAGGTTCGACCGTACAGGTTGAAGTCGTTGACGTAATAGCCGCCGAGGAAGGTCTGGAGCGTGAAGAACACGTCGTTCAACGGGACGCCCAGAGACTTCACCTTGTCCCGGTCGACGTCGTACTCGATCTGCGGCACACGCGGGTCGAATCCGCTGTAGGCGAAGGCGATCTCGGGACGGCTGCGCGCGCGCGCCAGCAGGTCCTGCAGCACCCGGGAGAAGCGCGCGACATCCCCGCCTGTGCGGTCCTGCAAGACGAACGTGAACCCCCCCGTGGTTCCCAGACCGCGAATCGGAGGCGGATTGAGGACCAGTATGCTGGCGTCCTTGATCGCCGCGTTGAGCCTGCCCATGAGCGCACCCGCGAGGCCGCCGGCGGATTGCGCGGCGCTTCTGCGCTGGTCCCAGGGTTTGAGGCGGATGAATGCCGTTCCGTTGTAGGACACGCTCTGAAAAGTGAGCAGGTTGAAGCCGCTGATGTACACGACTCCGTCCACGCCCGGGATGCCATCGGCGATCTGAGCAAGCTGCGACATCGCGGCGGTGGTGCGTTCGAGCGAGGCCGCCGGCGGGAGCGTGACGAGCGCCACCAGATACCCCTGGTCCTCGGACGGCACCAGTCCCGTCGGGCGCGTGGAGACCAGCCCCCATACCGCGGTCAGCAACGCGAGAAACGTGAGCGTGACCAACAGGGTATGCCGGGTCAGCACGGTCACCGAGCTCAAGTAGCGCTCCCGAGAGCGCTCGAACGCGCGGTTGAACTTCGAGAACAGCGAGCCGAGCGGGCCGCGCCGCGGGCGAGCGGTATCGACTGGCCGCAGCAGCAACGCGCACATCGCGGGAGTGAACGTCAAGGCGCAGACCGCGGACAGGATCACTGCAACCGCGAGCGTCAAGGCGAACTGCTTGTAGAGCTGCCCCGTCAGCCCGCCGAGAAACGCGACCGGCACGAACACCGCGGCCAGCACCAGGGCGATGGCGATCACCGGCGCCGCCACGTCGGCCATGGCTGATTTGGCAGCCTGCATCGGCGACAGTCCTCCGCCGTCGAGGCGCTGCTGCACGGCTTCCACCACCACGATCGCATCGTCGACGACGATGCCGATCGCGAGCACCAGCCCGAACAGCGTGAGCGTGTTGATGGAGAATCCCAGTGCGCTGAACGCGGCGAACGTGCCGACCAGCGAGACGGGCACGACAAGGATCGGGATCAGGGTCGCGCGCCAGCTCTGCAGGAACACGTAGACGACGAGTACGACCAGCAGGAAGGCGAAGGCCAGCGTCTTCACCACCTCTTTCAGCGACTCGGTGACGAACGGCGTGGTGCTATAGGGAATCGAGTAGACCATGCCCGGAGGGAAGCGCGTTGCCTGCTCGTCCATCACCTGCTGGACCAGCTTGGCCGTGTCGAGCGCGTTGGCGTTGGGTTGGAGGAAGATCCCGATCAGCGCGGCGTCCAGATTGTCGACCGCTCCGTTGATCGAGTAATCGTCGGCGGCAAGCTCGACGCGCGCGACATCCTTGAGCCGCACCACCTGTCCATCGGCGCCGGCGCGCAGCACGATGTTCTCGTACTCGCCGACGTCGGCGAGCCGTCCTTTGACCAGCACCGAGTACTGCATCTGCTGCCCGTGTGGGACCGGCGGCAGCCCGATGGCGCCGGCAGGCGCAACGACGTTCTGCTCGTTGATGGCGTTCGCCACGTCGGTAGCCGTGACGCCGAGCCTGGCCATCTTCCCCGGATCGAGCCAGACGCGCATGCTGTAGTCGCGCTCGCCGAAAATGCGCACCGCGCCCACTCCCGGCACGCGGCCGAGCGCGTCGTACAAGTTGAGCAGCGCATAGTTGCTGAGGAACACGCTGTCGTAGCGGTGCTGAGGCGAGGTGAGCGCGATCACCTCGAGAAAGTCGGTGGAAGCCTTGCGGATGGTGATGCCGTTGCGAATGACATCCGCGGGGAGCTGGCTCTGCGCGACGGCGACCCGGTTCTGCACGTCGACCGCGTCGATGTTCTGGTCGGTTCCCACATCGAAGGTGACGGTGAGCGTGTAGGAGCCGTCGTTTCCGCTCTTGGACCCCATGTAGAGCATGTCGGTGGCGCCGTTGACCTGCTGCTCGATGGGGGCTGCGACCGATTGCACGACCACGTCGGCATTGGCGCCGGGGAAGGCGGTCGATACGGTGACCTGCGGTGGGACGACCTGCGGGTACTGCGCGATCGGCAGGCGAAACATGGCCAGCGCGCCGACCAGGGTGATGATGAGCGCGATGACGGTGGAGAAGACCGGGCGCTCGATGAAGTAGTCGAACATCACGAATGCGGATCTTTCGCAAAGACATTGGGCCAGAGCTGTCTCATGCCTTGCGCCACCGCTCGCGGGAATGTCAGCTCAGCTCGGAGGCCGCGGCGCGCTTAGTGGCGCACCGCCAAGCGCAGCCGGGACCGGCTTGACGAGTGCGCCGGGACGCACTTTCCCGATGCCTTCGACGACAACGCGATCTCCCGGCGTGAGCCCGCTGTCGACGACCCAGTTGTTGTCCACCCGGGTCGTGGCATCGATCTGTCGCGCCTGCACCTTGTCGCCCGCGTCCACCACGTACACCGATTTGAGCCCTTGCAGCTCCTGCACCGACTGCTGCGGGATCTGGATCGCATCGGGTTTCGAGACGGACGGCACGGCCACGCGCACGAACAGCCCGGGGCGCAGGAAGCGATCGGGATTAGGCACGGAGACGCGCAGCTGCAGCGTGCCGCTTTTCTGGTCGACGGCCGCATCGACGAAGTTGAGCCGCCCGGCGAACCTATACTCGGTGCCGTCCGGCAACCAGATGCGGAACCGCGGTGCCTGACCGGGGCGTGCCGTTTCAGCCATCCCGAGCGTTTTCTGCAGGTCGAGCAGCTTGTCCTCGCTCACGCTGAAATACACCCACATGGGATCGCTCGAATACAGCGTGGTGAGGAGCGTCTGTTGCGTGGTGATGAGCGCCCCGGGTTTGACGAGGGACACGCTCATGTAGCCATCTCGCGGCGCGCGGATCGTCGTGTATTCGAGGTTGAGCTCGGCGTTGCTCAGCAGCGCTTTTTGCGCTTCCACCAGCGCCGCATCCGCTCGCTGCTCCGCCACTGCGGCGTCGTAGTCCTGCTGGCTGACGAAGTTTTGCGCGAGCAGGCGTGAGGCGCGCGTGAGCTTCTGCTCCGCGTTGATCAGATTCGCGTCCGCTTGGGCCAGGTTGGCCTTGGCTTGGGCGAGTTGTGCCTCGAACGGCCGGCGGTCGATGACGTAGAGCAGATCTCCCTTCTTGACGCGCGCGCCGTCGGCGAACGCCTGCCGCTCCAGCAGTCCGGAGACCTGAGAGCGGATCTCGATCGTGTCTGGGGCCTGGGTCTGCGCGGTGTACTCGTCGTAGACCGTCACCGGACCGGGTTGGACCTGGATGACCGATACGGCGGGGGGCGGTGGCGGTGGGGGTTGCGCGTTTCCCTTGCAGCCGCACTCGAGGAATGCGAGCAGGGCCAGGCTCACGGGCCCGAGGAGTGGCGAGCGCGCTTTGGGCGCAACGGATCGATTCACGGTGGCCTCTCCGCGATTCGAGCTGCAGCTTCGACAACCACCGAGCGCAACTCAACAAAGCCACTACGGCGGATGCTGCGACTTCGACGGTCGGGAGGGTGGCCTCGAATCGCACGCGCCGCGCTCCCGTCACAAGTATTCACGTCCGCGGGCAGGGGTTCGTCTCGAACTCCTGCCCGCACCCGGTCGGCTCGGCTCAGCGCACCGGTTCGGTCGATCCGGCGCGTTCGCCGCTCACGCCCGCGGCTGAAACCTGGCCGCGCCGCGCTGGATCCCTGCGCGACGGACACCGCCTCAACCGAGGTCGACCGGCACGAAGATCTTCATCTCGTCGCGTTGTACGAGGAGCGCCACGTGCTTGCCGGCTTTCGCTGCCAGCTCACGGAGCTGGTTCGCAGTCCTCACCGGCGTGCCGTTGACGGCGATGATGACGTCGCCGGGCTGGATACCCGCTTGCGCAGCAGGCCCGGTGGCATCCTCTACCAGCAACCCATTGCCGTCACCGGCCTGACGACCCTCCTCTGGAGTCAGAGGCCGCACGGTCAACCCGAGCCGGCCGTGGCTTTGCGCGCTGGGTCCCGCTTCCGCCACTGTCTTGTTGTTCAGCTCGCCGACCGTGACGCTCAACTCTTTGGTCACGCCATTGCGCATCACGTCCAACCTCACTGCCGTGCCCGGTTTCGTGGCGGCGACCTGCGCAGGCAACTCGGCGGAGTTTGCGATTGTCTTGCCGTCGAATCTGAGGATTACATCGCCCGGCTTGAGCCCCCCTTCGGCCGCCGGGCTCCCCGGCTCTACCGTGCTGACCAGCACGCCTTCCGGGCTCTTCAGGCCGAAGGAATCGGCCAGTCCTTGCGTCACGTCCTGGACAGCGATGCCGAGGTGCCCGCGTGTGACACGGCCGTGCTGGAGGATCTGATGCTCGACGTTCGCGGCGATGTCGATGGGAATGGCGAACGACAACCCCTCGTAGCCACCGCTGTGGCTGTAGATCTGGGCGTTGATGCCGACTACCTCGCCTTTCAGGTTGAATAGCGGGCCGCCGGAATTGCCGGGGTTCACCGGAACGTCGGTCTGGATGAACGGCACGTAGGTCTCGTCGGGCAGGGTGCGCCACTTCGCGCTGACGATGCCCTGCGTGACGGTATTCTCGAAGCCGAAGGGTGAGCCGATCGCCACGACCCACTCGCCGACCTTGAGATCGGCCGGGTTGCCGAGCTTCACGGTCGGTAGGTCCTTGGCGTCGATCTTGAGGACGGCGATGTCGCTTTGCTTGTCCACGCCGACTACCTTAGCTTTGAACTCGCGCTTGTCCGTCAGCTTCACGTCAACATCCTTGGCGCTGTCGACCACATGAGCATTGGTCAGGACTACACCGTCGGAACTGACGATGAATCCCGACCCGACGCCGCGGATCGGCACTTCGCCCCGCGGGACGGGGGCTTGGAATCGCTTGAAGAACTGATAGAACGGGTCGTCGGGATCCAGTTGCGGCATTTCCGGCACGGCCCCCGCCGGCTTCGCCTGGGAAGTGACGGTCACGTTCACCACCGCAGGACCGTACTTGGCTGCCAGCGCCGTGAAGTCGGGCAGAGCGTTCGCGCTGTTGGCGGTAGTGCCAAGCAGACCTTCGGGCGCCTGCGTTGTCACAGGCGGGTACTGTAGACCGAGCGATGCCGTGTGCGCCGAGTATCCGATCGCGCCCGCACCAACGAGGCCGGCAGAAATCAGACTGATGGTGATCGTCTTCAGTTTCATGGTGTGCTCCTTCTTACAATTTGAAATCGGGATGCCATCGCAATGTCAGCTTCGAGGCATGGGATGAAGCCATGCTTAAGAGACAGCGAACGGTCGGATGGGTTTCAGTCTCTTGACCGCGACAGTCCGGGGTACGAGCCGAGTGTTTGCGTGCAAGCGTGGCACCCTTGAGATCAGTGGAACTTCATATTCCCTTAAGGGTCTGCCCTTAGCATAGGGGATCGAGAGCAGTAGATCTCCTCTCACGAGTCATTCATCGATGGAGGTACGCCATGAAGCTCAGCAGTGCATTCCGTATGTCCGTACTGGCATTCGCCATTGCCGCAGCTCCGGCTTTTGCGATGAGCGCAAAGGCCCTCGAGCACGCCGACAAGGTGCTGGAGGGAGCCAAGACCACGCTGTCTCAGGCCATCTCCACAGCGGAAACCGAAGTCGGCGGGAAAGCCCTGAGCGCCCGGCTGGCGCGGTCGCATAAGCAGGATTTCTATGAAGTGCATGTGGTCAAAGGCGATCAGTTGACCGACGTCCACGTCGCGATCGACGATGGGAAGGTGCTGAGCAGCCGGCCGCTGGGACATCGTCATATGGAGAAAGGGAAGGGCGCCAACGCGCAAAGCGCTGAGCAGCCCGCCACCAAGAATTGACTTTGCGCGCAGCGGCCTGTCTCGCGTGTTCTTGCGAGCCGCTGCGCGGAGGCTCGGTGGGAACGTGAGTCTTCTCGCCGGGCTACACGTGGCTGTACAGGAGGCTAAGATGAGGACATCAATGTTGCTTGTGGTTGCTTTACTGGGTGCGCCCACGGTGCCGGCGTTGGCCGCGCCGCTGAGCGCAAGCGTCGCAGCGTCCCAGGCCGCTCAGAGTGCGGGGGGCGATCAATCCGATGCGGTCAGGGTCGGAAACATGACCGGAGTATGCGACACCGCGATCGGTTGCGGGTTGCAGCCGCTGAATTCACCGGGCGTTCCATCCGAACCCGTTCGGGTGGGAAACCTGACGGGCGTGTGCGACACCGCGATCGGTTGCGGGTTGCAGCCGCTGAATTCACCGGGCGTTCCATCCGAATCCGTTCGGGTGGGAAACCTGACGGGCGTGTGCGACACCGCGCTCGGCTGCGATTACTCAACGCCTGCTAAGTAGTTCGAGCGGGCGGAACACATCCGACGTGAAAGAGTGCAAGGAGCCCGCGCGGTCAAGCGATCGTGGGCGGCCGTTGGAAACTGTGGTAAGGCGCCGGCGAGGGTAGTGTCCATTCCAACGAGTCGGCTCCGTCCCACGGCTTGGCCGGCGCGGGCGTGCCGCGGCGCACGCACTTCCACACGGTGCAGACGAAGAGGAGCTGACTGAGTCCGAAGCCGAACGCGCCGATGCTAGGGATCATGTCGCCGTCGGAGGATCGCGTCGCCTCGCTGGACATCGCGGTCGACTGCGCTTGCGAGGCAGTTAGCCGGTGCTGGACTCGGGCCGGCCCGCAGGGATCAGGCCTAAGCTTCGACCTTTGACGTACTCGTAGATCTGTGTCATCTCCTGTGGGGTGAAAAATCCCGCCCAGGTCGGCATGCCTTTGTCGGGCCTGCCCGCCATCGAGGTGGAGATGAATTGCTGACGAGTCATCCCGGCGTTCAGCGAATGCCGCAAGTCGGGCGCGTAGGCGCTGCCCGTTGCATCCTCGCCGTGGCAGCGGAAGCAGTACGAGTTGAACTGCTCCCAGCCTGCAAAGACGTCGTTCGTTACCTCTTGGCCTTTGACGAACAGGGCGAAGTCCAGAGCCGCGTTCGTCCCATCCGGCAACGTGTACGCGTAGGACTTCACTGCGCCAGGCTGTGGTGCGAGCGATGCTCTGTGCAACGAGAGCACCCATCCCACGACGGCGGCGAGCTGCTCATGCGAGAGATCGGGGTGCGGGGTCATCGGCACTGCTCCCCAGTTGCCGGAGCCACCTGCCTTGATCTTCGCCTCCAACTTGGGAGTGGCGTCGGCCTGCCCGCGATAGCGTTGGGCAACTGCGTCGAACGCAGGGCCTACGACCGTGTGATCCACGGCATGGCACGAAAAGCAATCGCTCGCCCGCGCCAGCTCTTCTCCCTGCGCATGAGACTCAGCGTTGGCCGCATGCGCAGGCGGAAACGTTGCCGGGCCAAGCGCCGCTAGCGCGAGCAGCAAAAAGATGCACGTTCGCCTGAGCTTCTTTAGCGCCCGCAGCGTTGCGGGGAAGCTGTCGACGCGCATGCGTGGCCTCGTCACATCTCGCCCGCCCCACCCAGCACGCCGCTCGGCCGGTACAGCGCGACGCCGTGGTGCTTCAGGATCTCCTTGATCTCGTCGCCGTGGTCGCGGATCACCGCGTCGATGCGTTCCGCGAGCTCTCGATCGTCGAATCGAACCGCCATCGACATCGGGAAGCTGTAGCGCTCGGGAGAACCGAGCGTGCGTTCGTTGGGTATGGGGACGACCTTGAGGTCGGGATAGTCCGGCAGGAACGAGCCGACCGCCGGCTCCCAAGTGATCATCACATCCACTTCGCCGGAGCGCACCGCGTCCAGCATCGCGCGCGGAGACTCCTTGTCATGCTCGCCCACATCGAAGGCGATCGCGCGCTCCACCAATCCGCGCAGCTTAAGCCCCGTCTCGGGCGGTGTGTCCTGCTCGAAGCCCACCTTGACGTCGCGGAGGATCGGCGAGTCCATGCTGGACAGATCGTAGCGCTTGCTTCGCGAGAAGACGAACACGTAGGAAGAGACGTAATAGGGATGCGTCGTGAACGCCTCGCCGCTGCCATAGGGAAGGTTCATGACCACGTCGCAGCGGCGAGCGTTGAGCGTGTTCGCCAGAAACTCGTCGAAACTGCTGTCGGCGCGATAGCTCCCCCAGGTGTATTCCACGTCCTCGCCCAGGTATTTCGCCACGGCCTGGGCGACTTCGTTCTCGAAGCCTTGCCCGGCCCGGTCGGAGAAGGGGAGGTAATCCGGATCGGCGCAGACCTTCAAAGTGCCGGCCTGCGCGGTTGCACCGGCCAGCACCGCGGCCAGTGCGACGGAAACGACTGATAAACCTCTCGTGTGCATCGCACGCCTCGCTCTGTGGATGAGTGACGCCAAAGCAACGGAGGCTCCGGCACCGATGACCTGCGCCGAAGCCTCGATCTCACGGCCCGCTCAGCCGAGCGAGAACACCATGAGCGTTCCACCGAGGTTGGTGCGATCGTTGAGCGAAGAGGTCAAGCCCACCGCGCCTAGGCCTGCAGTCGGATTCGTCAGCCCGGCTGCGAGCCCGATGGCGGCCCAGCCACCAACGCCGGTAAGCACTGCGACATACTGCTTGCCGTCATGCATGAAGGTGATCGGGTTGCCGATGATCCCGGAGGGCGCATGGAACTGGTAGAGGATCTTGCCCGTGTTCGCGTCGACCGCCCTGAACCATCCGTCCAGTGTGCCGTAGAAGGCCACACCGCCCGCCGTCGTCAGCGCTCCGCCCCAGTCCTGGAACGTGTCCGCGATCTCCCAGCGCGTGTTGCCGGTGAGCGGGTCGAACGCGATAAAGCGGCCGCGGTTGCCGCCCGAAGCCGGGTACATGTTGACGATCGCGCCCACATACGGGAATCCCGCCTTATATTTCACGGCGAACGCCTGGTAGTCCATGCAGATGTGGTTCAGCGGCGCGTAGAACAGATTGGTCTGGGGGTCGAACGAAACCGGCTGCTGGTCCTTGTCGCCTTCGGACGCCGGGCAGATGCCCTTCACGTTGATGCCCACCCGGGTCATCTTGTCCGGATTCACTTGTGGCCGCCCGGTCTGCATGTCGATCGTGGAGGCCCAGTTCACCGTCGGGTCGTACTTGTGTGCCGCGAGCAGCTTGCCGTTGCGCCGGTCCAGCACGTAGGCGAAGCCGTTCCGATCGAAGTGCACGAGGCCGGGCATGGTCTGGCCGTCCACCGTGAGGTCGGCGAGGATGTTCTCGTTCACTCCGTCATAGTCCCAGCCGTCGTGCGGCGTCATCTGGTACACCCATGCAGCTCGCCCCGTGTCCGGATTGCGGGCGAAGATGGTCATCGCCCACTTGTTGTCGCCCGGACGCTGCGTCGGATCCCAAGTGCCGGGGTTGCCCGTGCCGTAATACAGGAGGTTGAGAGTGGGGTCGTAGGAATACCATCCCCAGGTGGTGCCCCCGCCCAGCTTCCACTCGTCGCCCTTCCAGGTCTTGAGGCTGGAATCGACGCCCACCGGCTGTTGCGTGGCCCCGTCGATGGTCTTGTCCGGGTCGATCAGCATGGACTCGTCAGGCCCCGTGCTGTAGGCGCGCCACTGGCTCTGCCCGGTCTGCAGGTCGTATGCGGTGAGATAACCGCGTACGCCATACTCTCCTCCCGACACTCCTACCATCACGTGGCCATGCACCACCAGGGGAGCCGAGGTCATGCTTTGACCCAGCTCCGGATCGACGTTCTTGGCCTTCCACAGCAGTGCCCCGGTCTTCGCGTCCAGAGCCAGCACTTGGCCATCCAAAGTGTCCGCGAGGATCTTGCCGTCGGCATAGGCCAGGCCGCGGTTCACCAGGTCGCAGCAGGCGATCGACGGGGCGAAATTGTCCTGCGTCGGGGTGTACTTCCATACCATCTGTCCAATGTTGTTGAGATTGATCGCGTAGATGTAATTCGGATACGAGCTTTCGAAGTACATCATGTCGCCCACCACGAGCGGCTGGCCTTCCTGCCCGCGCAGAGTTCCGGTGGACATCGTCCACGCGACCCTGAGGTCCTGGACGTTGGTGGTGTTGATCTGGTCCAGCTTGCTGAAGCGGTTCACACCATAGTCTCCGCCTGGCATGACCCACTGGGCCGGATCCTGAGACATGTTGACGAGCGTGTCGTCGGCGAACACCGGCAGCGATGCGCTTGCCGCAAGCGCGCACAATGCCGCCATCGCACGCGCCGGCGTGAATTGAATCGAACCGTTCATGACTTGCTCCATGAAAGACCTCCCTGACGAAACTGGGTTATTCCTGTTCCGCTCCACGGGAGAGGGGCAGACGCAAGGCCGCGCCTCGCAGTGCGAAGGCGGGCGCTCTGTCGCGCCCGAGAAGCATGCAATATAGAACTGCGTCTCACGGCGCAAGTTCCGTGCGGCCGCGCCAGGATCACGAGCGTTGCAGTTGCGCAACAGATTGCATACGTTCCGCAGCAGCGATGAGCTGACGCACGATCGACTTCGCATTGCGGAGCGGAAGTATGCGATCGCGTCCGGCCCTTCGGGTCCTGCATCGCCGGGCGGGAAGGAACCTCGAGTCCGGTACGCGTTCTAAATCGCGTACACGGCGGCGCGACTTGGCATGGCGATCTACGCCTCACGCGTGCAATGCGACGCCGCGCAATGGCTGAAGCAGTGGCCCTGGCGCAGTGCGTCCGGGAAGAACCTTTGCGTGCCTTATCGATCCACGAATGTCACTGGGAGACTGTCATGACGCATGAGCTTCCCGCTCTGCCGTATGCGACCGATGCGCTGCAACCCCACATCTCGAAGGAGACGATCGAGTTTCATTACGGCAAGCATCATGCTGCCTACGTAGCCAACTTGAATGCGCTCGTCAAGGGCACCGAGTTCGAGCGGTCGAGCTTGGAAGACATCGTCCGCAAGTCCTCGGGCGCGATCTTCAACAACGCCGCGCAGGTCTGGAATCACACGTTCTACTGGAACAGTCTCTCGCCCAAGGGCGGCGGACGCCCGGCCGGGCATCTGGACGCCGCCATGCGCGCGAAGTGGGGCAGCTTCGACGGCTTCAGAGAGGCGTTCGCCAGATCGGCGGCCGGCAACTTCGGTTCGGGATGGACCTGGCTGGTGAAGAGACCCGACGGCTCTTTGGATATCGTCAATACCAGCAACGCCGCGACGCCGCTGACGGGCGCCGACAAGCCGCTGTTGACCTGTGATGTCTGGGAGCACGCTTATTACATCGATCATCGCAATCGGCGCGCCGACTACATCGGGGCGTACTGGAACGTGGTGAACTGGCAGCTCGCCAGCAAGAACCTGGGTTGAAGCTTAGCCCAAGCGGCTCGCCCGCCTCGGGTGCGAGAGCGTTGGCCGGGAAGGCTGGCTCGAGCAGATGATCGGCGCGGCGCTCGTAAGCGGGAGAGCGACGATGACGAAGCGCTGAACTCCGCCGGTTTGTGCGTACTCCCCCGCGATCGGGCGCGGGGCTGGCACTCCGCTCGCGGCCGGCATGTGAGCCGGCAGCGAGCGGTCCGCCGCAGCGACGTCAGTGGTCGTCGCGCGGGAAGCTGAACATGTCGAACAGGTCGCCGATCGCCGGCATGTTCACCGGAACATAGGGGTTGCCGCCTTGGGGCGTGATGGGGTTCGGCAGGTTATCGCGGCTGCGATGCGTAAGCGGCTTGAGCTGCCAGTTGCGCTCGATGAACTTGAGGACCGACGCGTGGTCCGCGTACGTGTGGCTGACGCGGCCGCCCTTCGAGAAGGGCGACACCACGATCAGCGGGATGCGCGGGCCGTCGCCGAAGAAATCGATCGGCTGGAAGAACCCTGAGTCCCAGTAGCCGCCGCCTTCATCGAAGGTGATGAGGAACGCGGTCTCGCCGAATAGCTGCGGCTGCGCCTGCAGCTTATCGAGGATCTTGTGCGTCATGGCTTCGAAGATGTCGAGCTTCGAGCTCGCCGGGTGACCGTCGTCGAAGCTGTCCGGCTTCACGTACGAGACGGCCGGGAGGCGGCCGTGATCCAGTTCGTCGAAGAAGTCGATCACGTCCTTGATGTGCTCCTGGCGCTGCGCCGGGTCGCCCATGATCGAGGCCGCATACTGAAACGGGTTGCAGATGTCGCAGTACCAGTCCCCCCCAGTGCCGATCAGCACGTCGATGGGGTCCGTCGAGCCGTTGTCGAAACGGGCTGCGGCGTTGAATCCGCCTCCGAAGTACGCCCAGCTGATGTTCTTCTCGTTCAGTGCATCGCCGATGGTGCGGACCGACGAAGGTGGCAACGCGGTGCCTGCCTGTATGCCGTCGGTATTGATCTGCCCGTTGGACAGGTAGCCGGGGCGCGTGTTGTTGATCATATAGTAGCGACCCGCCTCGCAGTTGGACGCCGTCAAATCGGGCCGCCAGGGCAGAGACTGGAGATAGGTCTGGATCGCCAGGATGCCGGGCTGCGTGTCGTCGCCGCACATCGTGAAGCGCCCGTCGATCTGGAACGCAGGGTTGGTCGTGCTCTGGGGATCGGGATTGGCGATGCGGTTCGCCGGCGGCTGTGACGGCAATGTTCCCGACTGCTCCCAGAAGATCTGATCTCCCGTGCCGAGCATGACGTGCTGCACGGCGGTGCCGCCCATGACCGGCTGATGGTAGTTGTCGCTGATCGTGTATTCGTCGGCGAGACGTTTCAAGAGCGGTGCGTCGCCGGCTTGCATGTTGTAGAAACCCATCGAATTGCTGCCGGAATCGTCGCCGCGCGCGATGCCGACGAACGGATACAGGTCGTTGCGGCAGCCGGAGGGGTTGGCTCGCGTCGCATGGGCGACGTCGCAGTCCGATTGCTGCCACATGTGGAAGAGTCGGTGCACCATGTCGCCGGTATAGCTGTCATACGGCAGCTTGGGTCCGGTCAGTGGAAACACGGTGTTGGGGAGGCTCATGAAGTTGGCCACCCGCGTGTCCGGCTCGGGGCACGCGGAGGGCGGCTCGGTGGGGTCGGCTGTGCAGTTGGTGAGACCGGTAGCACCCGTGGTAAGCAGGTGCAGATCATGCTGCTCGAGGCCCTGGGTGATCATTCCCAGCTCGCTGAGCGAAAAGGTGTTCGCGTCGAACGGAGGCGCAGAGACTGCCGGATCCTTCTGCAACTGCGCCAGCGTGACCGCCAGCGGCGGTGCGCTGCCGGCCTCGGGGGTGGGCAGATAGGGCTTGTAAGGCGCCTTGTTCGGATTGGTCAGCTTGTCCGTGCTGATAAAGTACTTGGGCGGATCGATCGTATCGAGCTTGAACTGTCTGGCGAGATTCCGATGCGGTCCGGGAGAGCCGTCGGCGGTGACGATGCCCAGCGAGAGGAGATTCGAAATGCTCTGGCCGTGTCTGGGAACGTAAGTGCCATAGATGTTATCGAACGTTCGATTCTCACCGATCAGCACGATCACGTGCTTGATCGGGGTGCGGGTGGGCGCATGCTTGTCGTGCCCATCGCGAGCGTCCTCGGGGTCTGCTCCAGCGTACGCGAGGCCCGTGCTGAGGGCGGCCGTCGCGGCCAGCGTGGCCAGAGTTGTTCGCCAATCGATCGTCTGTCGGTAGATCACTAGTGGTCCTCCTCGTGGGTGTGGCGGAACCGGTCCGCAGCAGAGCGGCAACCGTTTGGGCGCATGCGATCGTGTGTGAGCCGCGGCGACGGTCAAGTCTGCGACGTCGCGCGAGCGCGGCCGGGCGAGCCGGAAAAAAAAGGGTGAGCGCGACAGCCCCAGCGACAGGGCTTCTCCACGGCACGGTCGGACACGGCGTCAGCAGCCGAATCGCTTCCGTCCGAGAGTCGTCGCGCGCACCTGCTCTCCGGTGCGGAACTGTACGCGCCGATTGCGACGAACCTCGGTCAATAGCGTTGCGTGGATGTGAAGGAGGTAGTCTGGGTGGCACTCCGGCGCTGAACTGAAGGCGCCTTGGGCTCGGCTGGGCGATTCACGCGAAACCCTGCGGTGCACTTACCCCGCTATGCCGCGAGCGCCAGCGTCCCGGGCTTGCCGACGGGGTCGAGCTGCAGCGGTGTCATCCCGCGCGGCGACGTTGCGTAGAGGCGAAGCGCGGAACCGCCATCGACGACGGCGCGCGCCGAAAATACTCGAGGCGGCTCGCCCTTCCGGACGGCCCGGTCCGCTTCGTGATGCGTGTGTCCGTGCACGACGTGAAGATGCGGACAGCGGTCGAACAGATCCGAGAGAACCATGTGCTCGGTCAGACCGTCGACCCATTGATGGAGCGGGGTGAACAGAGACCCGGGTGCATGGTGCTGCGCGAAGATGAGCGGCCGTCCAGCGAGGCGCGGATCGGTTGCGATGTCCGCGAGAGACGCGAGCTCGCGTGGGGCGATCGCCCCCGCAGAGCGCAGCGGCGATTGGTGAAAGGCCGTCGACACGGGAACGATCGTCATGTCCGGAAAGCACAGGGCGGTGCCGGTCGCGCTGGCGGCCGCATAGGCTTTGAGTGGACCGTCCATGGCTTGCGCGAAGGCGCCGCCGTCGATGTAGGCGTCGTGGTTGCCGGGCACGAGCGTGATGCGTTCGGCCGGGATTCGCGAGTCCGCCAGCAGCTCGGCGAGCACTTCGAACTGCTCGAGATGGCCATCCTCGGTCAAGTCACCCGTGACAAGCAGGTGATCCACGCTCCTCGCCTGGACCTCCCCCAGCGCGTCGGCAACGCGTTTTCTTCTCTCGCTGGGATCGAGGCGCCTGCCGAAGCTCAAGTACGAAAGGCGGGCGCGAGGCCCGAACGGCCGCTGCGCATAGCTATCCTCGATGAGGTGCAGGTCGGTGAGCTGTGCGATCGTCGCCATGTCCGGGCTCGACCGGGGACGGAAATGCGAGCGGGATGATGCTCATGCGCGCGCCGTGGCGCGGGCGCACCGCGCGGCGCCCGGCTGGACAGACATGATGGCCGAGTCGCGGCCAAGCTCGATAGCATGACCGCGCCAGCTCACCCGCCGGCTCACGCATGCCCTGAGCCAGCACAGGAACAAGAGGTACGACCGCGCGATCTCGAGCGGCGCCCAGTACCAGCGCGGCGTGCCGCGAAGCGCGCGAGCCGTGAGGGCGGCGCATGTCATCTGCAGAACCAGAGCCAACAAGTAGGCGCAGAAGATCAGCTTCGTCGGCGAAGCTAGACCGGCGAGCGTCGTGATCGCAATCGGCGAGAGCAACGGCTCGATAGCGAACTCGGTCGGCGCGACAACACGCCTGATCTTGGCCCAGCGCGTGTGCCGCTCCAAGGTTCGCTCGAACGAGCAGGTCACGTTGCGGTTCTCCACCGGCCACAGCGACACGCGCACCTCATAGCCGGCATGCTCGAAAGCCCGCCCCAAAATGTCATCGTCGGACAGGACATGCGCGACGCGTGAGAAGCTGCCGACACGCTGCAGCGCCTCGCGCCACATCGCCATCGACTTGCCGAGCGTGATGATCCTGCCCATGACCGCGGCCGACGCGACGATGCCGGGTGCGATGACGGCGCACAGTTGCAGGTTCTCCAGCGCCGCACCGAGCGTCCGCTCTCCAGTGCCGGAGACGATGTTGGATACCGCGCCCACGCCCGGGAGCGACAGCTCGGACACGAGCGCATCCAGGTACCCGGGCGTGACGCGCACGTTCGAGTCGGAGATCACGATGATCTCGCCGGTAGCGGCGCGCTCGAGCGAGATGAGCTGCGCGACCTTCGGGTTGGCAGCGGCGTCGGGATCGGTGACGATCAGCCGGACCTTGTCGTGACCCGCTCGCTCGGCGAATTTGCGTGCGAGAGGAGTTGCGCAATCCTCGACGGAGGCCACACCCAGGAGGATTTCGTAGTCCGGGTACTCGAGCGCTGCGAAAGAAGAGAGGTTTTCCTCCAGCTCGTCGTCGAGGCCGGCCACGGGCTTCAGGATCGACACGCGCGGCCAGGCCGACGGCGGGCGTGCCGGCTTGCGGCCGCGCATTGCGACAAGGAACGATGTGACCAGCGTGAGATACAGGGCGATCGAAGCCGCGGCGAGCGCGAGCAAAATGCCTTCCAACACGTGCATGGCGGCGTAGCTTGACTGGGGAAGGTGACAAGTTCTGGACAAGCTCGTGAACGTTTTGCGCAGAGGACCTCTGGGAGTAGTCCGGGTCGAACAGGTAGACGTGGGGCAGGGGGCGACGGCGCGCTCATGTGAACGTCATGCGAAGTGGCGGCGATGCCAGCGATCCGGCTTCGGTCCCGGGACGAAGCCGCCCGGGTCGGGCCGTTCTGCCGTAGACTGCCGATCTCCACAGATCAGGCGCGAGACGACCCACCGGAAAGGACGGACACAGATGAAGGTTCACCTCATAGTTGCAGCCGCCTCCGTCCTTGCCTTCGAGGGGGCGCACGCGTACGAAACCGGCAGCCTCAGCTGCGACAACATCGGGGAGATGGCTGCTCAGACGCTGATCTCGAAGCAGTCGGGCGTCCCGCTCGGCGAGCAGTTGACGAAGCTCGGAGCGCGGCTGCCCCCGAGCGCCGACACCGAGCGAACGCTGATCGAAAACCTAGTGCGGATCATCTACGAGAACGATCTGCTGGTCGGGATGAAGCCGTCGGACGCCTACGCGGTCTTCTCGCGAGACTGCATGAGAGGCCAGGCAGGCGGCGCAGAGCGCTGAGGTGGCCACGGTCGCACGCCGGCGCGTGCGCACACGTGGCCGGACGAGAAGCTATCGAGGCCGCAGGTTGTCCCGAGGAGCGAGCTCGCCGGCAGGCGCTTGCAGCCGCCCAGCGCGATCCGGCGATCGGCACAGGCGCGAGACGCTCCGGGGCGTTGCCCGGGTTCCGCAAAGGTTGCGAGCGCCCGTCCCCGTCGGCGATCCCACTGGGCTCGAGCTCATCGGCGCAGGAACTGCAGGAGCAGCTCCGTCACCTTTTCCGGCTGCTCTTGCTGCACCCAGTGTCCGGCCCCCTCGACGAAATGGCAGCCCAGCATCTGCGTGCACGCACTGTTTTGCATGCTCTCCAGCTCTCCGGGCTTCTGGTAGCTCCCCCAGTCGCTCTTCCCCGCGATGAAGCATGACGGCACGTCGATCGTGCGGCCGGAGAATGTCTGCAGCTCCGCCGTGTACTTGCCGCTCGTGCGGCAGCGGTACCACTGCAGGCCGCCCTGGAACCCGTTTCTGGCGTACTCCCCGCTGTATACGGCGAGCTCGGCTTCTGGCAGCCATTTGCATGCGGCGATCGCGGACTCGGACGGCATCTCCGGCGCGACGGTCTGCGCCATTCCCTTGTCGCGCTCCATGACATAGTAGGTGGGCAGTTGCGCCATCTCGGCGGCAGACCACGACTTGAGCCGGAACGGTTTGTTCTGCTTCCAATCCGCGCTCTTGTAGTGGTAGTAGGCGCGCAGGAACGCATGGACTCCTTGCGGGCAATTGCGCATGTTGTCCGCGGCCTCGCGGGTCGAGTAATACCACCAGTAGTGCTTGCGGGGTGGGTGCAGCGCCGCCAGTTCGGCATTGATCTCGTCGATCGAAGGGCTGGCCGCGGCAGCTCCCTGCGGTGCGTCGCTGCCGGTGTTGAACGGCAGCGGCGGAGGTCCGGGAAACGGGGCGCTCATCATCACCACCGAGCGGAACACGTCCGGCCGTATCAGGGCGCAGTACGCCGCGACAGGAGAGCCGAAGTCGTGGCCCACCACGCACGAGACGGTGCGGTACCCGAGCACCCAGACGAGCCCCAGTGCGTCGCGGACCACGTTGAGCAGGCGAAACGAGCCGAGATCCCCGTCGTAGCCTGCGTCCCAGCCCGTGGTGCGTCCGTAGCCCCTCTGATCGGGGGCGATCACGTGATAGCCCGCTGCCGCGATCGGCAGCATGACCTTTCTCCAGCTGTACGCGAGCTCCGGGAAGCCGTGGAGCAGCAGGACGCAGGGCCTGCCCTTGGTCTCGAAGCCGGCTTCCAGCACGTGCATGGTGAGGCCGTTGATGCCGCTCACGATGCGCGAGCGGATCCCGGCAGGAAGAACAGCCTTCTCGTATGCAACCATCTCGCTGATCCTCGTCTAGCTCGCGTTGGTCGGCCGGCTGCGTTCGTGCGCGAGCAATCGCACGACATCCTCACCGCTGCGTGTCCGGTCCCGATTCTCGGGCGTCTCCTCGGCGAGCGGCGTGCCGGCAACGAACCGGTAGATCTCCGCCGCTCCCTGGAACACCTTCGGGGTGATGCCAGCGGCCCCGAGCGTCTTCGAGATCTCGAGCATCTCGGGGACCCACCGATACGCTTTGGGCGGCATGCGGGGAAGCTGGCCTAGCACCAGATCGTAGACCTCTGCGCGCGACTGCCGCAACTGCTGATCGAGCAGACTCGCTACGCCGAGATGTTGTGCCGCGATCAGCACCTCCAGCCACAGCGCTTGCGTCCCCTTGTTGAGCGCGCCGAAGCACATCTTGAGCGCACTCGCATCGCCGATCCGGTCGCTCACGACGTGGACGGCAAGCTGCGGCCTGGCGAGAGGTTCGAGATCCGCTGCGCCGGGCCCCGACACGTACAGATCGGTCCTCGCGCTGCCGCGCGGGGGCGGGCCGATGATGGCGGCGTCGAGGAAGCGCCCGCCCGCCCGTTCGATTAGACGGGCGATCTCACGCACGGTATCCGGCGCCACGGCGTTGCAGTCCACGATCAGCGTATCTTGGCCGGTCGCGCGCAGCGCATCCGCTGCCTCGCGTGCGAAGTCGAGCGCGGCACCGGGGTTCATGATCGAGAGCACCACGTCGCATTCGGCAACCAGCCGCGTGACGGTACCGACATCGGTGAGTCCCGCCTCACGCGCCAGCGCTCGGCTGCGCTCGCTGCGATGGTCCAGTGCGGTGCACACGCTCATGCCCTTTGCCTGGATCTGCATGGCCACGGCCTGTCCCATATCTCCGGGGCTCATCAACCCGACACGCTCGATCTGCATGACGTCGCCTTTAGAGTGAGTGGTGAACGGCGGATGTGTTCACTGGGCCAGAGGTCGCCGAGTCCGGAGATCGCGCTCGCGCATCGTGGCGGTGCGCGCGTCAGCTCTTCCGCCCGTAGCTCAAGAGTCCCCCGTGTTCCTTCGGCGGGTGCGCGCGAATCGCCGCCTCGTTCGGCTCCGTGCCCCAGCCGGGCCGGTCCGGCATGACCAGGTGACCATCCACGATTTCCGGGACATGGCTGACGAGCTCGTGGTCCCAGGTGAGCCGGTCGACATCGGTCTCCATGATGCGCAGGTTCGGCACCGCCGCGGCGAAGTGCGCGTTCATCATCGTGCACAGGTGGCCGTAGAAGTTGTGCGGAGCCACGTTGACTTCGTGCGCTTCGGCCGCGGCCGCGATCTTCATCGACTGCCACACTCCGTTCCAAGGCGTGTCGACGATCGCGACGTCCACCGCCTGCTGGCGGAAATAGGGCAGGAACTCCCGCAGGCCGAGCAGCGTCTCGCACGAGCTGATCGGGTGCGGGCTCTGCCGGCGGATGAACCCGAGCGCTTCCGGATCGTAGGTGTCGATCTCGACCCAGAAGATGTCGAGCTCCGCGATGGCGCGCAGGATCTTGAGATAGCCCTCGGTCTTGGCGTTGAAGTTCAGGTCGAGCAGGATGTCGACATTGCGGCCGGCGCCCTCACGCAGCGCCTCGAGGTGGAGGAGGAGATTGGAGAGCACCGAGCGCTCGACGTTGATCTCGGGCGAGAAGGGGACTCCGAAGCCTGGCCGCCAGCCGCGCGGGTTCTTGTTGTAGGCGTCGTAGAGGAAGAGGTTGGTCTTCAGCGCGCCGTAGCCCTTCTCGCGCACCTCGCGGCCGATGGCCTTGACGCCCTCGAGGTCGGTGATCGCGGGCGGGTAGTGGCTCGGATGGTTGATCCTCCATGTCGCGCAATGAGACCAGTACACGCGGATGCGGTCCCGGATCTTGCCCCCGAGCAGCTCGTAGACCGGAACGCCCAGTCCTTTGGCTTTGGCGTCGAGCAGCGCATTCTCGATCGCGCCCAGCGCGAGCGCGACGATCCCCCCGGCGGCGGGTCGGGTAGCGCAATAGAGCTCGGCATAGATGCGCTCGTGCGCGCCGACAGGCTGCCCGATGACGCGGGGCGAGAGCCGCTCGATCACGGTGGCTACGCCCGGCGCGCCGAACCCCTCGTCGAACTCGCTCCAGCCGACGATGCCGCTGTCGGTCGTGAGTTTGACGAAGTGGTAGTTGCGCCAGCCGGCGTCGCAGGCCAGCGTCTCGATGCTCTTGACCTTCATCGTCTCCTCCTTTTCTCGGCCCGCTGCCGGTCGGACCCCCCGCCGAGCAAGCGATGGTAGACCATTCGCCGGTCTCCCGTTCATGCGCGCGACGAAGTGGGCGCAGCCGTTGAGGTCGCACCCCCGCTGAGCGAGAATCTCGCATGAGCGGGCGCGGAAATCACGCGTCGAGCATGGCTGCGGGAGTTCTCCAATGACGAAACTGCTCGATCTTCTCGGCACGCGGCTGCCGATCATCCAGGCTCCGATGGCGGGCGTGCAGGGCAGCGCGCTGACGGTTGCAGTCTGCAACGCGGGCGGCCTGGGCTCGCTGCCCTGTGCGATGCTGGGCCCTGCCGCCATGCGCGAGGAGCTGGCGACCATCCAGCGCCAGACGGCCAACCCTTACAACGTCAACTTCTTCTGCCACACACCGCCCGTGCCGAACGCGGAGCGCGAGGCAGCTTGGCGAGCCGCGCTGTCGCCCTTCTACCGCAAGCACGGGATCGATCCCGACCGCATCCCCGCAGGCCCTGGGCGCTTGCCCTTCAGCGCCGAAGCCGCCGAGGTGCTGAGCGAGTTCAAGCCGGCGATCGTCAGCTTCCATTTCGGCCTGCCACCGACCGAGCTGCTGGCGCGAGTCAAAGCGCTGGGCGCGAAGATCCTGTCTTCCGCAACCACCGTCGAGGAGGCGCTCTGGCTGGAAGCGCACGGAGTGGACGCCATCATCGCCCAGGGGTTGGAGGCGGGCGGACATCGTGGAATCTTCCTGTCGGAGGATCTGACCACGCAGCTCGGCACGTTCGCGTTGCTGCCGCAGATCGTGCGTGCGGTGAAGCTGCCGGTCATCGCTGCCGGCGGGATCGCGGATGCGCGCGGCGTTGCGGCCGCCATGGCGCTCGGTGCGGCCGGAGTTCAGGTCGGGACCGCGTATCTGCTTTGTCCGGAGGCCACCACCAGCGCACTGCATCGCGCAGCGTTGAAGAGCGAAGCGGCGCGCCACACCGCGCTCACGAACGTCTTCACGGGCCGGCCGGCGCGCGGGATCATGAACGAGGTGATGCGGCAGTTGGGTCCGATGAGCAGCGCTGCACCCGCGTTCCCGCTAGCGGCCGCAGCGATCGCTCCGTTGCGCGCCAAAGCGGAAAGCGAAGGCTCCGGCGATTTTTCTCCACTGTGGTCGGGCGAGAACGCCAGCGGATGCAAAGAGGTGCCGGCGGGGCAGCTCACGCGCGAGCTGGCTGCGGAGCTTTGAGCCCGTCGGGGTCCTACGATCACGACGCGAGCGCGGGTCTGCGCCGGAACCAGGGTCGCGCCGATTCGAGCTGAGCGCCGAGCCGGAGCAACGTCGCCTCATCGCCGTACCGCGCCACGAGCTGCACCGCGACCGGCAGTCCGTCAGAGGTCTCACCGAGAGGCAGCGTCAGCGCAGGTTGGCCGGTCAGATTGAACCAGACCGTGAACGGCGAAAACGCAAACACCCGCCGCCAATACTCGTCCACGTCGTCGAGCATCGGGTCGATCCATCCCAGCTTGACGGGTGGCGTGGCGAGTCCCGGCGTCAACAGCACATCGCACTCCGAGTGGAATGCAGCCATCTGCCGCCCCAGCCGATGCGCGGTTTGCGTCGCTCGCACGTAGTCGGGACCTTTCACCTTTTCTCCGAGCTGCGCGGTCAGCCAGGTGATCCGGTCCACCTCGTCGTCGCGGGGCGCCCGTCCGGCGCTCGGGTGGCTCGCAAGGTTGACGACCGTGTTTGCGGAGACCAGCGTGAGGAACGTCGGCACGACTGCTGTGCACTCGATGTCGGGGTCGCGCTCTTCGACGCGATGGCCCAGCTCGGCGCAAAGGCGGACCGTGTCGGCGAGCGCGCTCGAGCACTGCGGGTCGATGCTGACGCCACTCGGCGCCGTGACGGTCCACGCGATGCGCAGCTTCCCCGGGTCTCTGCCGACCTCGCTCAGATAGGGGCCTGCAGGCGGCGGCGCGACATACGGATCGCCGGGACCGGCGCCGCACGTCGCGTCGAGCAGCGCGGCGCTGTCGCGCAACGTGAGCGTCACTGCGTGCTCGGTCGCAAGCCCGCCCAGGCCCTCGCCGGAGAAGGGTGCGAAGGTGTTGCGCCCGCGCGTGGGTTTGAGGCCGACCAACCCGCAGCACGCCGCCGGAGCGCGGATCGAGCCGAACCCGTCCGAAGCATGCGCGATCGGAACCATGCGGGCGGCAACGGCTGCCGCCGCGCCGCCGCTCGAGCCGCCTGAGACGCGGGTGAGATCCCAAGGGTTGCGCGTGGGTCCATAGAGGCGCGGCTCGCAGCTCAGCGAAAGCCCCAGCTCGGGAGTATTGGTCCGCCCGAAGATCACCAGTCCGGCAGCTCGGAGCCGCTTCACATGCTCGCTGTCCGACGCGGCGGGCGGCGTGTCGGCGAAGAACCGGGATCCGCGCGTCATCGCGACACCGGCGACCGGCGAAGTGAGGTCCTTCATAAGAAAAGGCACTCCGCGCAACGGCCCATCGGGTAGGCCGCGCGCGACGGCTTGCCTGCCGTAGTCGTAGAGCTTCATGACCACGGCGTTCACCGCCGGATTGCGCGCCTCGACGCGCCCGATGGCGGTCTCGAGAAGCTCGCCGGGCGTGATCTCCTTGCGCCGCACCAGATCGGCGAGTCCCAGCGCATCGTACTGTTCGTATTCGACGAATCCGCTCATCGCAGCTCCTTCCTTTCACCGAGCTCGCTACGCATCCGCTACGATGCCCGGGCTTCGCGCGCAGCGCGCGGCACATTGAGCGCTCGCGCGAGGCGTGATACGGTGACGCCTTGCCCCGACCCGGATCATCGACAGCCCATGACGCAGCCCATCAGAGTCCTCTACATCGGCCCCGCCAAGAGCGAGGCCTTCGACACCTCTTCCCTCGAGCAGCAGAGCCGCGCGCTCCGGCTCGCCGGAGGCACGCTCGTCCGCTACGAGGGCCGCGATCCCTCCGAGCTGGCGCAGGCGCTGCGCGACGTGGACGTCGCGATGCTCCAGGGCCACGGCTTCGATTCGGCCGCCTTCGCGCACATGGGTCTGCATGGCCGCTGCAAGGGGGTGGTCTCCTTCGGCCACGGCTACGACCATCTGGACGTGGATGCGGCGACGCGAAACGGCGTCATCCTGGCCAACACGGCGTCTTTCGGCACCGAGGAGGTGTCCAACCATACCATGATGCACTTCCTCGTCTGCTCGCGGAAGTTCGTGCTGCATGACAAGCTGGTGCGAAGCGGCGTGTGGACCCGCAAGCAGCTAGGACCGATGGGCCACGTCGCCGGTCAGGTCTTCGGCATCATCGGCCTGGGCGACATCGGGCGCGCGGTGGCGCGCAAGGCCAAGGCCTTCGGGCTGCACGTGATCGCGTACGACCCGTACGTTGCGTCCTGGGACGCGCTCGAGTACGGAGTCGAGATGGTGGGCTCGCTGGAGGAGCTGTGCCGCCGCTCCGACTACATCACCGTCCACGTCTACCTGAACGAGGAGACGCGTCACCTCGTGAGCCGCGCGCAGTTCGCCGTCATGAAGCCCACCGCCTACCTGATCCACTGTGCTCGCGGCGGCGTGGTCGACGAGGCCGCGCTCATCGAGGCGCTCGAGCAGAAGCGCATCGCCGGAGCGGGGATCGATGTCTTCGAAAAGGAGCCGGTCGATCCGGCCAATCCTCTGCTCAAGATGGACAACGTGTCCATCACCAACCACTACGCCAGCTACTCCGAGGTCGCGTGGGAGCGCGCGCAGACGCAGCTCGGCGAGGAGGCCGTACGCATCGCCACCGGGATGTGGCCGATGTCGCTGATCAACCCCGAGGTGCGGCATCTCGTCCCGCCGCGCGCGGCGGCACGGTCGTGGGAGGTCTATGCGCGGGAGCTTACGGCCGGACGGCATCGCTGAGGCGTGCCGCCGCAGTCAAGCCTTCGGCTTGGGCACCCTGAACATCCACGCCAGCGGCAACGCAACCGCCGCCGCGAGCGCGGACAGCATGAATGCGTCCAGATACCCGCCGATGGCTGCCTGGCGTTGAATCTCCTCCTGCAGCGCGGTGAGACTTCTGGCGCCGCTGGAAGCGAGGTTACCGGCAAGGCGAGAGAACCTGCGCGCGGTGTCCAACGAGGAGACCGCGCCGGTGAGACCGGCATAGTTCTCCGCCGTCGTTCGCACCAGCACCAGCACGCTCAGTGAAATGAACAGGCTGCTGCCGAAGTTGCGCAGCAGATTGAACACGGCCGAGCCTTGCACGACCAGCGGCGCGGGCAAGGTGGAGAACGCCAGCACGGTCATCGGCGTGTACGCCAGGCCGAAGCCGAATCCCTGCACCAAGTTGGTCCAGTAGATGTCGAAGTCGGACACGTTGATGTTGAACATCGTCATCTGCCACACCGCCCACGCTTGCAGCAGCAGGCCGACGGTGAGCGCGAGGCGCGCGTTGTACCGTGTCGCCCACACGACGACCCCGAAGCTCAGAAAATTGCCCAAGCCCCGGGCGGACATCAGATAGCCGATCGTCGAGTCGGGGTAGCCGCGCAGGTCCTGCAGCAGCGGCGGAAACAGCACGATCAGCGTGTAACTCATCGCGCCCATCAAGAACACGACAAGCAAGCCGACGCAGAAATTCCAGTTGTGGAACATGCGCGGATCGAGGAAGGGCTTGCGCGACGAGATCGTGTTTGCGAGGAAGACAAGCCCGCCTGCCACCGCGAGAATCAGCTCGATCGTGATCTCCGGTGAGTCGAACCAGTCCAGGTACTGGCCGCGGTCCAGCATCAGTTGCGCGCTACCCATGCACAGCGCCAGCGCGACGAAGCCAACCGTACCCAGGCGCCTAGCGGTGCCGCGCTCCTGGTCACCGAGTGCGAAGGCCGCCAGCACGGCCGTCAGGGCTCCGATCGGTACCATCGACAAGAACGCCCAGCGCCAGTTGAGCGATTCGGCTATCACGCCGCCCAGGATGGGCCCCAGCGTCGGGCCCATGACCGCGCCGGTGCCCCACAGCATCAACACCAGGGGATGCATGTGGCGCGGAAAGGTCGCGAGCAGCATGCCTTGCCCCATGGGCATCAACGGCGCACCGAACAACCCCTGTGCGACGCGCGCAAACAACAGGGCTTCCAGCGAGTCCGCGAGCCCGCACGCGGCCGATGAGAGAGTGAAACCGGCCAGCGTGACCACCATGAAGCGGCGCCACCCGAATTTGCCGGCCAGCCAGCCGGTGAGTGGCGTGGCAACGGCCGTCGCAGCGAGGAATAGGGTGACGACCCACGCGCCTTCGTCGTGCGTCAGGGACAGGGCACCGCGGATCTGCGGCACCACGACGCTCGTGGAGGTGATCGCAACGCCGAAGGTGAGCGTGGACACCTGCACCAGCACCAGGATCCACCACCGGCGCGAGCTGGGTGCTTGAGTCGGGTCGGCTTCCCTACCGTCGTGATCGTCAACAGCAGGTACCTGTGCATTCCTCATCAACGGGATCGGTCGAGCGTGCGCCGGTCATTGTGAATTCCAGGGCTCGTTGGCACGGCCCGGTCGTTCCGTGCGCGCGTCCGCACATCGGCTTAATCGTTTATACGCAAGTGTACTGGAGATGGGCTGAGCCCAGCTTTTCGGTGCAGCTGGTTCCGACCAAAAGGAGAACAAATGGGGACGGACCCCATCAGCACGGCGCTCGAAGAGCCGAACGCGACCGACGGTGACGCTGTAAGCCCGGCGGCTTACCCGCGCCTTGAGCCTATAGCGCAGCCACTTCCACCGCCGCCCCGAAGTCCGCTTGCCCGGCGGAGAACGCGAAGAGATCGGCTGCCGCGTCGGGCAGCACCGGAGCGCCCGAAGTCAATGCATTCAGGCCGGGCCAGCCGTCGTGCATCCACACCACGCCCGCCGGAATCCGCTCGCTCACATGCGCGCGGGCCTGCATCTCGCCGCGCTCATTGAATACGCGGATCGCGGTGCGATCCGCAAGCCCGCGCGCATTTGCATCGGCGGGCGACATCCACAACTCCGGCTCGCTTTCGCGCCGCGCGAGCGTCGGCAATTCGCGGCCGCTGTTGTAGAACGAGTGGAAGTGCGCAAGCGTCCGGCCGTGCGCGAGCGTCAGCGGAGCGCTCGGCTGCGATTGCTCCTCGTACGCGGGGAGCGGCGGAAGGCTCAGACTGACAGCGCGCTCGCTGTAGAGCTCGATCTTGCGCGACGGCGTGTCGAACTCGAGCGTCGGGTGCGCGACGTGCGAGACGTTCAACGCGCGGATGCCGCCCTCGGCGCGGAGTTGCTCCACCGTGGCGTGACCCGTGCAGGGATGGTCGAGCACCGCGTTCAGCACCGCCTCGTCCGATCCCCAAGGGTCGTACCCTTCCAGCCCCAGGCGCGCTGCAAGCTCCGTCAGCAGGCGATACACCGTTCGGGTCTCTCCGGGTGGCTGCAGCGCGCGCTCCATCAGGTACAGATGCGTGTTGGACGCCTTGGAACCGAGCTCTTCGAGCCATGCGGTCGATGGCAACACGATGTCCGCGAAGCGCCGTGCAGTCTCGTTCAGGAACAGGTCGTAGCTCACCACGAGCCCGGTGCGATCGAGGCCTTCCGCCAGCGCGTTCGTGTCGGCGAACGAGGAGATCATGTTGGTACCCAAGAGCAGCAGCGTGGAAATGCGACCGTCGCACAGTGCGCTCGTGATCGCCGGCATCTGGTTGGGCATCGCGGTGCCGGCCGCGCGTCGTTCGGGCACCGTGATGTTGCCCATCCCACGGCCGTGCCCGGCGCCGCCGTGCCGCGGGCCGAAGCCGCCGCCCGGAATGCCGACGTTCCCGGTGAGCGCCGGCAAACAGGCGATGGCGCGGCTCGCCTGCCAGCCATTCGCGCCCTTGTGCATCGAGCTGCCGCCGAGCACGATCATCGCCGGCTTGGTGCCGGCGTAGCGACGCGCGAGCGCGACGATGCGCTCGGCGGCGATGCCCGTTCGCTCCTCGGCCCACGCGGGCGAGAAGGCCTTCACATGCTGGCTCAGCCTGTCGAAGCCGACGGTGTGCCGCGCGACGAAGGCGGCATCGTGCAGGCCGTCGCCGCAGATCACGTGCAGCAATGCGAGCGCCAGTGCGGAATCGGCACCGGGACGAACGAGCAGCACATCGTCGGCTTTCGCCGTGGCCTCCGTCTCGCGCACGTCGATGGCGACGAGATGCGCTCCGCGGTTCTTGGCCTCCACGACATGCCGCGCGGTGTTGGGTTGGCTCGCGAAGTTCGCACCCCACAGCAGAATCAGCGAGGAGTGCGCGCCCATGTCCTCCTTCGTGTTCGTCTCGATCAGGCCGGTGAGCGCGAGTCCGAATGCTCCCAAGCCCCAGCAGATCATCGCTGGGTTCCAGAACTGGCTGCCGTGGAAGTTGGCGAAGCGCGCCATGAGCTGCGCGTTGACGCGGGTGCCGTAGCTGGCGGTGAACGTGCCGTGACCTGGCCAGAGCGCGGTCGATGCGGGCGGTGCACTCCGGACCGAGGCAGCGATCCGCGCCATCGCTTCGTCCCAGCTCGTGCGGCGGAAGGGATCGGTGCGACGGTCTCGCATCAGCGGATGCAGCAGGCGGGCTGGATTGTCGATGACCTCGCGAGAGGCTTGCCCCCGGATGCACAGGAAGCCGCGGCTGTCCGGGTTCGCGTCGTCGCCCTTCACCGCGATCAGCCGGCCATCGCGGACCTCCGCCAGCATGCCGCACAGCGTGGGATGGCAGTTCATGGGGCACATGGTGCGTACGGTCTTCGAATCGGCGGGTTCCATCTGGATCCCTCTCGCTTGGTCTACCGACGGATCGTCACTGCAACCGTATCACACGCGCTGGGATGGCTCAAACCGGATGCGTGCTCGCGGGGAGCGCCCGCCGATCCGCTTCGGTGTCGGCCTCGCCTTCGACCGGACGGAGGACATCTGTGTGCCTGCCGGTGAAGAGCTGCGCGGGGTCCCTTACAATCCACTTCGATCGAGGTGTCGACAGAACGCGCACCGGATCGCGAGGAACGCGTGGCGCAGTCGTGCGGCACGCAGACCTCAGCCGGGTCGGCAGAGGGTTCGGGAAGTCCGGCCCGTCGGGACAGGAGCGATGGAACAGCTGGGGTACGAACGCAGGGAGAGGAGAGGCCGATGCGGGTGAACAAGGCGGTCGAGCTGCTCGAGCAGCGCCAGCCGGTGTACTTCGAGTTCGTCGACGCGATGAGCGCAGGCGGCTATGACGGAGGCCGCGCGCTGGCGCAGACCTGGGCCGACTACATCACCTACGACATGGAACATAGCGCGTTCGACGTGCAAGCGCTCTGGCAGTTCATGCGCGGCCTCGCGGATGGCGGCCCGATGCGGAGCGGGCACCGGACACCGGCCGTGATCGTGACGCTCCCCATGGACGGGATCGACGTGCACGCGGTCCGCGCGAACGGATGGATGATCAAGCAGGCGCTCGCAGCTGGTGTGCATGGTCTGCTTCTGTGTCATGCCGAGACCCAAGAGGCGGTACGGGCCTTCGTGGAAGCGGCGCGCTATTCGTTTACCGCGCCAGCGGGTTCCGATCTCGGCGTCGGGCGCCGCGGACACGGCGGGCAGGTCCGCGCGGCGGAAGTGTGGGGTATTCCAGTCGACGAGTATTTCGACCGCGCCGACCCCTGGCCACTCAACCCGCGCGGCGAGCTCCTGCTCGGGATCAAAGTCGAGAACACGCGCGCGCTCGCCAGCGTGGAGCGCACCACACGCGTCCCGGGGCTCGCCTTCGCCGAATGGGGCCCTGGAGACATGGGAATGTCGATGGGATACCCGGACCAGCACGACGAGCCCTATCCGGCCCAGATGCAGGCGGCCCGCGCGCGCATCATCAGCGCGTGCAAGACCGCCGGGCTTGCCTTTCTCGAGCAGGTCACGCCGGAGAACGTCGCGGCCCGGCTCGACGAAGGGGTGATGATCGGCTGCGGCCCGAAGGCGCGCGAGGCCGCGGAGATCGGACGAAAGCACACGGGCCGGAAGCTGCCTGGGTGAGCGCGGCCGGGATCCGCCGCAGCGCTGGTGCAGTTACGGGCGAAACAGCGCAGGCTTGCGGATCGCCCTTGTGGGAGGCGTGAGCGCGGCCAAGGTCCGCCCGCAGCGTCTGGCGCCCCCAAGACTTCGCTTCGAGCCCCTCTTAGTGATTCACGCCCGCGGGTTCGGCTTCACTGCTTGCCCGGCCGCATCAGCAACGCGAGCGCAGCGCTCGCCAGCCCGAAGATGCAGGCGACAAGTACGATCTTCGTTGCCAACTCACCGAGTGCATCGCGCGGGACGACATCCAGCACGACGAGCACTCCCAGGAGGGCCAGCACGAGAATCGCGATCGCGCCGATGAGCTTCAGCACGTTCACCAGTCCGGATCGGGCATTCCCGGAATCATCAGGACCTTCTGTCATCAGCCGTTGTCCTCCTTTGGGGTCACGAGGTGTTCCGGACTCCGTATGACAATGTCGCCCGGCTCGGACCGCTGCACAGCACAATGCTGCCGCGGCTCCGTTCAGCCTCGTTCCGTAAGCATGCTTCAAGCCTATGGGAAGGCGGGGCGATGACTTGCGAGCGAAGCAAGAACCACCCAACGACTTCCTCGCCGGCACGGGGCAAGCCGTGAGGGTGGAGGGAGACCTTGCGTCCCCGCTCGCCCGCTGCTTGCTGTCACCGACCCGCTACTGGGCGAGGCGCTCCCGGCGCACCCGGGTCACCGGCACGCGCCGTCCCTGGATATAATCGCGGCTCCCATGCCTCCAGTGTCCACCTCGAGCTCCCGCCTCATCTACGACGCGTTGAAGGCGTGCGGTGTGCGGCTGATCTCCGCACTGCCCGAAACCTGGCTCGTGCACCTGATCCGCATGGCGGACGAGGATCCGGAGATGACGCTGGTGCGGCTCGCGAAGGAAGAGGAGGGCGTGGGCATCTCCGCGGGCGCGCACCTCGCCGGCGTCAGGTCGGCCATGCTCATGCAGAACCACGGGTTCCTCGCCGCCGTCAACGGCATCGTCTCCTGCGCCCAGCTGTATCGAATCCCGCTGCTCATGCTCATCAGCCACCGCGGATCGTTCGGCGAGCGCGATCCGTGGCAGACCGAGGGCGGAGGCGTGACCGAGGACTTGCTACACGCGCTGCGCATCGCTTACCAGCACTTAGACGACCCGTTGCACGTCGCGCACCGCATCGCCGAAGCGCAGACGCTGGCGTATTCCTCGAACAAGCCCGTCGCCCTGTTGCTGTGTCGCGATCTGATGTGGGAGCCATGACGCGCCTCGACGCACTCCGTGCGATCTATGACCAGCTCGCGCAGCGGGTCGTCGTCACGATCATGGGCGCGGTAGCCGCCGAGCTGCAGTCGCTCGGGCATCGGCCCAGCTTCTTCTATCTCCAGCACGCGATGGGGTTGGCCTCCTCGATGGGGCTGGGGATCGCGCTGTCGCGCCCGGAGCTGTCGGTGATCGTGCTCGATGGCGACGGCTCTGTGCTCATGAACTTGGGTGGGCTCACGACACTGGCCCGGTATCGGCCGAAGAACCTGCTGCATATCGTCTTCGACAACGAGAGCCTGCTCTCCGTGGGGGGCTTTCCCACGGCGACGTCGACCGGGAGCGACATCGCGGGCATCGCGCGCGCGGCAGGCGTGCCGCGCACGGCTGCAGTCCACTCGGTCGACGAGTTCTCTCGCGCGTTCGACGAAGCGCTGGCGGCGCGGGAGTTGACGACCGTCGTGGCCAAGGTCGAGGCGGTGGGCCCGTCCGGCTACGTCACCGACCTCGCGCTGCTGGAAAACCGATTCCAGTTCCAGCGCTACCTCAAGGGCGCGGGTCGCTCGGCGTAACCCCGGAGCGACTGCGTGCGCGTCAGCGCAGGATCAGCGCGTTGCGTGCGATCTGATCGATCGCATCCTTCACGGCGGCGGTGTTGGCAAATTTGCCGGACGCCGCTGCGCCAGGTGCGGTCGCCGCCGCACCGATCTCCTCGATCGTGCGGCTGCCGTCCAGCAGCGGCAGCAGCGCGCGAATCGGCTCGGGCACGGGGATGGACTCGTGGCGC
>Ga0335077_10000248_pt1 | contig 57424 bp, 51 predicted proteins | sample Lox_Sample_31_FD_207151 | JGI IMG/M metagenome (GOLD analysis project Ga0335077, IMG submission 207151) | Soil microbial communities from Loxahatchee National Wildlife Refuge, Florida, United States - Lox_Sample_3.1 | ecosystem: Environmental > Terrestrial > Soil > Wetlands | place: USA... | reverse complement strand
GGCTGATCGTTCCGCAGGACGCCAATCAGCAGCATCTGAAGCTGCTCGCCACAGCCGCGGCCATGTTCAGCGACCGGGGCGTTCGCGAAGGACTGCGCGTGGCCCGCGACCCCGCGACCGCGATGGAGCTCCTGGCCGCATGGCCGGGCGTCAGGCCACCGCAGTGAGGGCGGCCGCGAGCGCATCGTCGACGCGCTCCATCCAGACGAAGCGGAGCTTTTCCCGCGCGTCGGCCGGAATCTCCTCGAGGTCCCGCCGGTTGCGCTCCGGCAGCATCACCGTCGTGATGCCCGCGCGCAGCGCGGCGAGCACCTTCTCCTTGACGCCCCCGATCGGCAGCACGAGCCCGCGCAGCGAGATCTCGCCGGTCATCGCAACGTCGCTGCGCACGGGGCGGTGGGTGAGGAGCGAAGCCAGCGCCACGAACATCGCCACGCCGGCGCTCGGACCGTCTTTCGGCGTCGCCCCCGCCGGGACATGCACGTGGATGTCCGACTTCTCGAGCGATTCCGCCGAGACGCCGAGCTCGCTCGCGCGCGCTTTCACGAGCGACAGCGCCGCCTGCGCGCTTTCCTTCATCACCTCGCCGAGCTGGCCGGTGAGAATGAGCTTGCCCGATCCGGGCATGCGCGCGGCCTCGACGAAGAGGATGTCGCCGCCGACCGGCGTCCAGGCGAGCCCCGTGGCCACGCCCGGCACCGCGCTGCGCATCGCGACCTCGGCTTCGAACTTGCGCGCGCCGAGGATGGGCGCGAGGTCGCCCGGTCCGATCCGGACCTGCTGTGCGCTGCCCTCGGCGATCTTCACCGCGACGCTGCGGAAGACGTTGCCGATCTCGCGCTCGAGGTTGCGCACACCCGCCTCGCGCGTGTACTCGTCGATGATCTTCATGAGCGCATCGTCGCCGATCTCGCACTGGCCGGCCTCGAGCCCTGTGGCCTCGAGCTGACGCGGAACGAGATACCGGCGCGCGATCTGCAGCTTTTCCTGCGCGGTGTAGCCCGGGAGCTGGATGATCTCCATCCGGTCGCGAAGCGGGCCCGGGATCGTGTCGAGCACGTTCGCCGTGCAGATGAACATCACGCCGGAGAGATCGAACGGCACCGCGAGGTAGTTGTCGCGGAAGCTCGAGTTCTGCTCCGGATCGAGCACCTCGAGCAGCGCCGACGCCGGGTCGCCCTGGAAGCCGCCCATGCCCAGCTTGTCGACCTCGTCGAGCATCATCACGCAGTTGCGCGTTCCCGCCTTGCGCAGGCTCTGGATGATGTTCCCGGGCAGCGAGCCGATGTAGGTGCGGCGGTGGCCGCGGATCTCCGCCTCGTCGTGCACGCCGCCGAGGCTCACGCGCACGAACTTGCGCCCCGTGGCCTTGGCGATGCTCTGGCCGAGCGAGGTCTTGCCCACGCCGGGCGGGCCGACGAAGCACAGGATCGGGCTCTTGCCCGACGGGTTGAGCTTGCGCACCGCGAGGAACTCGAGGATGCGCCGCTTGATCTTGTCGAGGCCGTAGTGATCGGCATCGAGGATGCGCCGCGCCTCGTTCAGATCGATCGGCGTACCCGGGTCCGCGGCCCAGGGCAGCTCGATCAGCCACTCGAGGTACGTGCGCACCATCGAGTATTCGCCCGCGGCCTCCGGCATGCGCTCGAGCCGCTTCAGTTCCTTGCGTGCCTGCTTCTCGACCTCCTCGGGCATCTTCGCTTCGGTGATCGCCTTGTCGAGCTCCGCGATCTCCGCCGCGCCTTCGTCGCCTTCGCCGAGCTCCTTCTGGATCGTGCGTATCTGCTCTCGCAGGAGGTGCTTGCGATTGGTGTCGCTGATCGACTCACGGGTGCGCGCGTCGACCTCGCGCGATACCTTCAGCACCTCGATCCGGTGGGTGAGCAGCTCGAGCAGCTTGTCGAGCCTGGTCTTCAGGTCGAAGATCTCGAGCAGCGCCTGCTTCTCCTCCGGTCCGATGTCCATCACGCCGGCGATGAAGTCGGCCAGCCGCGATCCGCCTTCCACCGCGTTGAGCGCCGCCACCAGCTCCTCGGGCACCTGCGGCAGCAGCGACAGGATCTCCAGCGCGCGCTCCTTCAAGGTGCGCGCGCGGCCTTCGATGTCCGCATCGACCGTTTCCGGATCGTCGATGGTCTGCACGCGGGCAGCGAGGAACGGGTAGCCGTCGAGGAACTGCAGCACGCGGAAGCGCTGGAGCCCGCTGCAGATCGCGTGATGCGATCCGTCCGGCGCGGTGATGTAGCGCACCACCGTGGCGGTCGTGCCGACCCAGTGCAGGTCGTCGGGGCCGGGCTCCTCGGCCTCCGGCTTGCTCTGAAGGAGGACGCCCAGCGGCCGCTGCGAGCGGGTGGCTTCCTGGGCCGCCGCGCGCGAGCGCTCGCGTCCGACCGTGAGCGGAATCACGGCCCCGGGGAAGAGCACGACGTTGCGCACCGGGACGATGGCCACCGCATCGTCGGGCAGCGGACGCGCCGCCGCGTCGCGGCGCAGCGTCGCCCCGGCGGCCGGGCTCTCGATGCGCGTACCCGCGTCGGCGGTCACCGGCTCGGCATTCTCGATCGTCTTTTCGTTCATGTCGGTCCTAGCCCGCCTTGCGCAGCCTCAGGATGAGGCAGCCGTCGGCGAGCTCGCGCGTGGCGGATTCGAGCTGCGCCTGCGCGAGCGGAATGCGCCGCTCGAAGTAGCCGTAGGGAATCTCGAGGCGGCGCACGGCGCACCCGGATCCCGAGAAGGGGAGCGGCCTTTCCGCGCGCACGACGATGGCCCCGGCCTCGACCGTCACCTCGAGCCGGTCCGCGGCGACGCCGGGGAGGGCGACGACGATGACGACAGCTTCGTCGTCCTCGAACACGTCGACGGGAGGCTCCCAGGTCGGCCGTGGGCGCGCCGTTGCGGTCAGGCGGAAGAACTGGCGATGCATGCGCTCGGCCTGCTCCAGCAGCTCGACGGCCTGCGTCCACATCCAGTCGGTCGGGTTGCGCGATGCCATGGCGATACGCTAGCGCGGCTCGACGCTGGCTTCCACCCAGCGGACGAGCCGCGGCGCGTCGAGCGCGCCCGATTGCCGGGCGATCTCGCGTCCGTCCCTGAAGGCGATGAGCGTCGGGATGCTGCGGATTCCGAACCGCGCCGCGATGTCCGGCTCGTCCTCGGTATTGAGCTTGGCGAGCCGCACGCCCGGTGCGAGCTTCGCCGCGGCCTGCTCGAAGGCCGGCGCCATCATCCGGCATGGACCGCACCACGGCGCCCAGAAGTCGACGATGAGCGGCAGGTCGGTCGCCGCGACCTGGCGGTCGAAGCTCGCCCCGGTCAGCTCGAAGGCCTGTCCCGGAAGGAGCGCCCGCCTGCAGCTGCCGCACCTTGGACCGTCGCCGAGGCGGGCGGTCGGGACCCGGTTGGTCGTCGCGCAGCCGGGACAGACTACGCGCACGCCGCTCGAGGCTGCCCCGGACGCGACGGACGGGTCGGCTGCAGCCGGTCGGGTATTCATGATGAGTCAGTATGAGGGCATGACGGGGGGATTCAAGCCCTCGAAGAAGGGCTCGGAAGCCTCGTCGGCGCCTCGGCTGGGCCGCCCCTTTCGGACACGCAGAACCCGAGAGAATTCGTCATGTGCCCGCCGATTCGGATCGGCGTAGACTAGGCTGGGCTTACCAGGGGAGGGGCCATGAACCAGCGAGAGCGCTATCTGCGCGCGGCTGTGGCATGCGCAATCGGGTTGGCATGCGCAGCGTCTTCACCGCTCGAGGCCGTGGGCAAGCAAAAGCCGATCGCACAGATCGTCCGTCCCGGCCAATCGATCCAAAGCGCCATCGACAACGCCCCGCCTGGCGGGTGGATCTACATACTGCCCGGCGTCTATCACGAGACGGCGAATGCGACCAATGGGCTCAACATCAGCGCCAGCGTGAATCTCGTCGGGCTGTCCACGCCCAGCGCTCCGGTCGTGCTGGAAAACGCGGGCAATCAGGCGAACGGCGTGGTGGTTGTCCCGCAGGATCGGACCGAGTGCATGAGCTGCCACGCGAGCCTCGCGCCGCCCTTCAGCCTCCTGCCCGGCGTGAGCGCGACACCCGTGCCGCGGCCGCCGATGATGAACGAAGTGTCGATACGCGGGATCACGATTCGCAGCTTCAACAACAACGGTCTCTTCCTGGAGAACGTCGACGGCTTCTCGATCGTCGACGTGCAATCGGTCGACAACAAGAACTACGGCATCTTTCCGACGCTCTCCCGGAACGGCGTGGTCAGCAACAGCCACGCCTCGGGCTCGGGAGACACGGGCATCTGGGTCGAGACTTCGAGCAACGTCCTGGTGACCGGCAATCTGGTCGAGAACAACGTGGTTGGCTTCGAGGTCTCGAACAGCGACAACATCTTCCTCGAGGGCAACGAGAGCCGGAACAACTCGGTCGGGATGGGCATCTTCCTTCTTTCCGGCCTGTTCGCCAGTCACCCGGGCGCGAGCGCCGTCACGGCGACGAAAAACTCCATCCACGACAACAATCGCGCGAACGATGCGCCGCCGAATACGATCCTCGGGTTCCTGCCTCCGGGCACCGGCGTTCTCGTCCTGGGCGTCGATAGCTCGCTCTTGTCGAACAACGACGTCGAAAACAACAATCTCGCGGGGATCGCCATCGTGGACGTCTGTCTGGCGTTCGCCGGCTCGAGCTTCGACTGCTCGACCGATCCAAAGGCGACGGACGCCTACCTCGCCGACCAGGATGCGACGAACGATCGCGTCGTGCGGAACAAGCTCGTTCACAACGGAACCGCGCCCGGGCCCACCCCGTTCGCCTTCGCGGCGGGCGATCTCACGCTGCTGTCGACGGGCGCGGGCAATTGCTTCGGCAAGAACAGCTACGCGACGAGTTTCTCGATCGAAGGATTCCTCCCGGCGTGCCCCTGAGCTGATAGCGCCGGTCGTATCGCAGGCGCTGCGAGTTCGAGCCGGGGGCGGCACGAACCATCGCGCGAGGAATCCGATCGCTGCGCACCCGTGGAGGCGCTTTGACATGGCGTCTGCCCCGGGAATGCTCCGTCGCGCCGCCTGTCCAATCGCAGTGTCAGTATGACTGGCGCCGACGTGTCCGGATTCCCCAGGGCGGCTCCGAGCTTCGAGGAGCCTCTGGAGATGCTCGCCGCCTGTCACGGCCGCATCCGCGGCTTCTGCGCGACGCTCGTACGTCTCGAGGCTCACGTGGCTGCGCTGGGCAGCGACGCGGCCGCGAGCCGCGCCGCCCGGGACGTCATCCGCTACTTCGACCGCGCCGGCCGCGCCCACCACGCAGACGAGGAGGAGGATCTGTTCCCGGCGCTGATCGAGTCGATGGCCGGCTCGGACCCGGTGTGCATCCGCGAGCTCGTCGGCTCGCTCGCGAGCGAGCATCGCGAGCTGGAGCGCCTGTGGATCCCCGTGAGGGTTTGGCTTGCCGCCATCGAGGCGCGTGCCGCTGTCCTTCCCGATGGGCACGGCGTCGAGGCGTTCGTCGCGCTGCAGGAGCGCCATGCGGCGCGCGAGGAGGCCGAGCTTTTCCCGATGGCCGAAAGGCTGCTGGGACCTGCGGAGCTGGATGGGATCGGTCGCTCGATGTCGGCGCGGCGGGCGGTGGGACGAACCTAGCACGAAAGACCGGGCGAGCTGGGCGTCGGGTGAACCGCCCGAGCGGGTCGGTGTCCGAACCCTAGACGCGGCTCCGCGTGAACCGTCATGGCTTCGAAGATCGAGGACTACGCTCTCGTCGGCGATTGCCATACCGGCGCGCTGATCGCCCGGGACGGCTCGGCCGACTGGCTGTGCTGGCCGCGGTTCGATTCCGATGCCTGTTTCGCCGCGCTCCTGGGCGAGCCCAGGCACGGCCGCTGGCTCATCGCGCCGCAGTCTGCCGGCGCGCGCGTCCTGCGGCGCTATCGCCAGGGCACGCTGGTCCTCGAGACGGATTTCGAAACCGCGGAGGGCGCGGTCCGCATCGTCGATTTCATGCCGGCGCGCGGCTCGGCGTCGCACCTGGTGCGCATCGTCCGCGGGCTCCGAGGGCGCGTGCCGATGCGCATGGAGCTGATCCTGCGCTTCAACTATGGCGCGTCGGTGCCGTGGGTCAGCAGGCTGCCCGACGGCAGTCTCAGCGCGGTGGTAGGCGGAGACAGGACGGTGCTGCGCACGCGCGTGCCACTGCACGGCGAGGGGCTCAAGACCGTCGGCCGCTTTACAGTCCGCGCGGGCGCCTCGATCCCCTTCGTCCTGAGCTACGGCCTGTCGTACGACACCGTGGCCCCGCCCATCGATCCGGCGGCCGCGCTCGAGGCGACCGAGGCGTTCTGGCGGCAGTGGTCCGATCGCTGCTCGTATTCCGGCCAGTGGTCCGATGCGGTATCGCGCTCGCTGATCACGCTCAAGGCGCTCACCTTCGCACCCACCGGAGGCATCGTGGCCGCGCCGACGACGTCGCTGCCCGAGCGGCTGGGGGGCGTGCGCAACTGGGACTACCGCTTCTGCTGGCTGCGCGACGCGACGCTCGCGCTGCTGGCGCTCATGCACGCGGGCTACTTCGAGGAGGCCGACGCGTGGCGGCGCTGGCTGCAGCGCGCCGTCGCCGGCAGCCCGGAGCAGCTCCAGATCATGTACGGACTCGCCGGCGAGCGCCGCCTCGACGAATGGATCCTCGAGTGGCTGCCGGGGCACGCGCGCTCGCGCCCGGTGCGCGTGGGCAATGCGGCCGCCCGGCAGTTCCAGCTCGACATCTACGGCGAGGTGATCGATGCGCTGCACCAGGCACGCAAGGGAGGGTTGAAGTCCGACGCCGGCACCTGGGCGATCCAGTGCAAGATGCTCGAGCATCTCGAGAGCGTGTGGTCGGAGCCCGACCGCGGCCTGTGGGAAGTCCGCGGCCGGCCCCGCCATTTCACGTATTCGAAGGTGATGGCCTGGGTCGGCGTCGATCGCGCCGTGAAAAGCGTCGAGCGATTCGGTCTCGACGGTCCTCTGCGCCGCTGGCGCGCGCTCCGGCGCCGCATCCATAACGACGTCTGCAGGAACGGCTTCAACGCGAGCATGAAGAGCTTCGTGCAGAGCTACGGGTCGCGCGAGGTCGACGCGAGCCTGCTGCTCATTCCCGTGACCGGGTTCCTGCCGCCGCACGACGTCCGCGTTCGCGGTACGCTCGCCGCAATCGAGCGGGAGCTCACGGTCGACGGCCTGGTGCTGCGCTACCGGAGCAACCGGACGCTGGACGGCCTGCCGCGAGGCGAGGGCTTCTTCCTCGCCTGCAGCTTCTGGCTCGCCGACAACCTGGTCCTCCAGGGGCGCAGGGACGAGGCGCTGGCGCTGTTCGAGCGGCTGCTCTCCCTGCGCAACGACGTGGGCCTGCTCGCCGAGGAGTACGAGCCCCGCGCTCGGCGCATGCTCGGCAATTTCCCGCAGGCGTTCTCCCACGTGGCGCTGGTGAACACGGCGCTCAATCTGACCCGCGAGGAGAGCCCCGTGCGTCAGCGCAGCGGTGAGACGGCGCCGCGGCGGGCGTCACGCCGACAGCCGGCCGGAACCACCCGCCGGTCGAAGCCCTCTCAGTAGAAAGAGGCGCGAAAAGCGACACGAGAGCCTGCCATGCAACTCGGGATCATCGGCCTGGGACGAATGGGCGCGAACATCGCGCGCCGGCTCATGCGGGCCGGGCATGCGTGCGTCGTCCACGACATCGATCGCAGCGCGGTCGACGCGCTCGCGCGGGAAGGGGCCGCAGGCGCGCCGACGCTCGAAGCGCTCGCGGCACGCCTCGCTCCGCCGAGAGCGCTGTGGATGATGCTGCCCGCGGCGGCGGTCGACGAGACCATCGGCAGGCTCGAGCCGCTGCTCTCTCCCGGCGACGTGCTGATCGACGGCGGCAACTCGGACTACGTCGACGATCTGCGCCGCGCCCGCGCGCTCTCCGAGCGTGGCGTGCGCTACGTCGACGTCGGCACGAGCGGCGGCGTCTGGGGCCTCGACGAGGGCTATTGCCTGATGATCGGGGGCGAGGAGGACGCGGTCCGCCGGCTCGATCCGATCTTCGCGGCGCTCGCGCCCGGGTCCGCCGCAGCGCCGGAAACGCCTTCCCGGAACCATGCGCCCGGGACTGCGCCGCGCGGCTACCTGCACTGCGGTCCGGTGGGCGCGGGCCACCTGGTGAAGATGGTTCACAACGGCATCGAGTACGGCCTCATGGCGGCGTACGCAGAAGGGCTCAACCTGCTGCGGCACGCGAATGCCGGCGCGCGCTCGGGTGCTGCGGATGCCGAGACGGCGCCCCTGGCTGACCCGGCGCGCTACCGCTATGACATCGACGTCGCCGAGGTCGCCGAGGTCTGGCGCCGGGGCAGCGTCGTTCGCTCCTGGCTGCTCGACCTGATCGCCGACGCACTCGCCAGCGACCCCGATCTTTCGGCGTTCCACGGCCTGGTGTCGGACTCCGGCGAAGGCCGGTGGACGGTCAAGGCCGCGATCGACCTCGCGGTGCCCGCGCCGGTGCTCTCCACCGCGCTGTTCGCGCGCTTCGCCTCCCGCGGCCAGGATGAGTTCGCGAATCGCCTGCTCTCCGCGATGCGCCGCGAATTCGGCGGCCACCGCGAGCCCGCCGGCGCTGCGGCGGAGCACGCCGAGTGAGCGCGAGGCTGTCCGACGCGCTGGTGCTGTTCGGCGGAACCGGCGATCTCGCGCGCAAGAAGATCTATCCGGCACTGCAGGCGATGGTGCAGCACGGCCGTCTCGCCGTGCCGGTGATCGTCGTCGCGCACAGCGATCTCGGCACGCACGGGCTGCGCGACTTCGTCCGCGACGGCCTGCAGAAGGAGGGCGGTTTCGACGCCGCGGCGTTCGACCAGCTCGCCGGGCGCCTCGACTACGTGCAGGGAGACTATCGCCGGCCCGAGACCTTCGCGGCGCTGCGCCGCAAGCTCGGCGAGGCAAGGCGGCCGCTGTACTACCTCGCGATTCCTCCCGCGGCCTTTCCGGTGGTCGTCGAGCACCTCGGGGCCAGCGATCAGAGCGGCGCCCGCGTCGTCGTGGAGAAACCCTTCGGCCGCGACCTCGCGTCGGCGCAGTCGCTCAACCGCAGCCTGCACACCGTGTTCTCTGAGGAGCAGATCTTCCGCATCGACCACTACCTCGGCAAGGAAGCGATCCAGAATCTCTTCTACTTCCGCTTCGCGAATTCGTTCCTGGAGCCGATCTGGAATCGCAACTTCGTCGGCAGCGTGCAGCTCACGATGGCGGAACGCTTCGGCGTCGAAGGTCGCGGCGCATTCTACGAATCGGTCGGCGCGGTCCGCGACGTCGTACAGAATCACCTGCTGCAGGTGGTGGCGATTCTCGCCATGGAGCCGCCGATCGGGATGCAGGGCTCGGCGATCGGGGACGAGAAGGTCAAGCTGCTGCGCGCGGTCCGGCCGCTCGCCGCCGCGGACATCGTGCGCGGGCAGTATCGCGGCTATCGCGAGGAGAAGGGCGTCGAGGCGGGATCGCGGGTCGAGACCTTCGCCGCGTTGCGCCTGCACGTCGACTCCTGGCGCTGGGCCGACGTGCCGTTCTTCATCCGCGCCGGCAAGCGCCTGCCCGTGACCGCGACCGAGGTCGTCGTCGAGCTGCGAGCTCCGCCGCAGCACATCTTCGAAGAACCGCTGCGGCCGGGCTCCAACTACGTCCGCTTCCGCCTCGGGCCGGACCGTGTGGCGATCGCCATGGGTGTCCGCACGAAGCAGCCGGGTGCGGCGCTGGTCGGACGAGACATCGAGCTGTACTGCGCCAACGAGCCGGGCAGGACGATGGACGCCTACGAGCGTTTGATCGGCGACGCCATGCGCGGCGACCCGCTGCTGTTCGCGCGCGAGGACGTGGTCGAGGCGGCTTGGCGGATCGTCGAGCCGTCCCTGCGCCCGGCCGCGCCTGTCTCCGAATACGATTCGGGGAGCTGGGGCCCCGCGGAGGCCGACGCCATCACGACGTCCGTCGGAGGCTGGCGCGCACCCGCGCCCGCGGCGTAAGGACGCGTCGAGGGGAGGCGCATGCCGAAGCGAAAGAAGCGACGGGAGCCCGCGAAGAGCCCGCGAGGCGGAGCGCCGCACACGCTGGCGATCGACATCGGAGGGACGCATCTCAAGGCCTCCGTGCTCGATCGGGCGGGCCGCGAGATCGTCCCTCGCGTCGAGGCGGCGACCCCGCATCCAGCACCGCCGGCAGCCGTCGTCCCGCTGCTGGTCGAGCTCGTGCAGGCGCTGCCGAGATACGATCGCGTGTCGGTCGGCTTTCCGGGCGTGGTGAGCCGCGGCCGCATCATCACCGCGCCGAACCTCGACACGGCCCACTGGCGAGGCTTCCCGCTGGCCGGCGAGCTTGCCAAGCGCCTGCGCCGCCCGGTGCGGGTCCTCAACGACGCCGAAGTGCAGGGGCTCGGCGTGATCGAGGGCCGCGGCCTGGAATGCGTGCTGACGCTCGGCACGGGGCTGGGGAGCGCGCTCTATCGCGACGGCGAGCTCATGCCCCATCTCGAGCTCGGACAGCATCCGATCCGCAAAGGCAAGACCTACGACCAGTACGTGGGATCCGCGGCGCTCGCGCGGAAGGGAGACGCGAAATGGAACCGGCGCGTTCTCAGGATGATCGGCGTGGTGCGCACGCTGCTCAACTTCGATCGCCTGTACCTCGGCGGCGGCGACGCGGCTAGGCTGCGACTCGAGCTCCCGGCCGACGTCACGATCGTCTCCAACGAAGCCGGCATCACGGGCGGGATCCGGCTGTGGGATCCGGCGCTCGACCGCTTTTTCCCGCCGGTCGACCGACGGGCCGCGCGGACTTCGCGGTCGGCGCGAACGGGCTAGCGAGGAAGGGCGGCGATCGCGGCCAGTACCTGCGCCTGGATGCGGGAGTCCTTGTCGATCGTGATGTGGAACACGCCGACCTCGCCCGCGATGTTGACGTTCGAGAGATCGCCCTTGAAATCGGCGTCGGCCGTGAGCGCCGAGCCCCAGCCGGGCGACTGGTAGTAGTTGACCGCGCGCACGACGTTGGCCGGGACGGGGTTCTGCATGAACGGGGCGAGCGTGATGAGCAGATCGATCGCGATGCCGTGACTCTGCAGCTCGCGCGCCATGTCGATCGCGTTGTTCGCGCCTTGCGAGTGACCGACGAAGACCAGCCGCAGCGTCTTGCCGGCGGCTTCGTCGCTGACGATCTCCTCGGTCGCCGACTTCCACGCGAGGTGCCCGATCACCCGGGCGTCGATGCCCTTGGCGCGCAGCGCCTCTGCCATGCCGTCCATGCCGGTGGAAAATACGTTGAACCAGCCGCGCAGCAGATAGACGCGCGTCTCCGCCGCGGCCACGGAGGGACGGGCGAGCGCGATCGCGAGGAGGGCGAGCTGCAGCCCGACCCGAAGGCCGCGCCCGACCGCGACCTTGCGAACGTCCGATGTCGGCGATCCCTGCGGGGCCCGTGCGCGCGTGTCCGGCATCGCGCGATTGTCCAGCAGTCTCCGGAGTCGGCCAAGTCGCAGCCGACAAAGTCCCTTGGGGCGTTGGGGATTTCTCTGCGCCTGCGCCTTGCTGTACAGTCCGGCGCCTTGCGGTAGAGTGAATCCGCACCGTCGCTCGCGAGCCAACACCAACCATGAAGCGATGCAGGCTGGGACAGCGAAGCTGCTGCCCGCTTCGCGGGAAGCCGCGGCGCGGCGTGGCGCCGCGGCGGGTCCCAACCTCGAGTCCCGGAGCGCAGACGCCGTGACGCAGCGCGAGCCGCGCGCGATGGTTCACATCGTCGACGACGACGCGTCGATTCGCCAGGCGTTGACGCGCCTGCTCTCGGCGGCGGGCTATCGGACCAAGAGCCACGCGTCGGCGGGCGACTTCCTGCTCGAGGCGGACGGTGGGCCGGGCTGCATTCTGCTCGACATCCGCATGCCCGGCCCGAGCGGAATCGACCTGCACGAGGCGCTCGCCAAGCGCGAGCGCTCGCTGCCGGTCGTCTTTATCACCGGCTATGGCGACGTCGAGACCGGCGTTCGCGCGATCAAGGCCGGCGCGGTGGACTTCCTGACCAAGCCCGTCGCCAAGGATGTGCTGCTCTCGGCGGTGGCCGCCGCGCTCGAGCGCGATCGTCGCGATCGTGGCGTCCACGAGCGCAACCTCGAGCTCAAGCGTCGCCATGGCACCCTCACCGCGCGCGAACGCGAAATCTTCTCGCGCGTTGCGAATGGCGCGATGAACAAGAGCATCGCCTACGAGATGGGCATCTCGCTGCGCACGGTCAAGGCCCACCGGGCGCGGGTCATGGAAAAGCTGGGCATTCGCGCCTTCGCGGAGCTCGTGCGTGCCGCCGAGCTCCTCGGCTGCGCTCCGCCGCCGCGGGCCGACGCCGCCGGCGCCGCATCCAGCCGGGAATAGAACGCACGCGCGCCCGGGAACGGAACCGAATCCAGGCCGGGAAAGGAACCTTCGCGTCGGCTGGCGCGTGCGGTGCGCGCCGAGGGCAGCCTGATTAGCCCATGTACCCGGGGGCAGGTCATCATGCACCTTGGGCGAATGGCGCGCGCCCCCCCGGCAGGCGACGATCCGGCCCCGGGGGGCGCGAGCAGGCTTTCTGCGTCGCCGCGAAGCGCGGTGCGGGCCGCGTTCCCGACCGCTCGACGACCGCCGACGCACCCGCGCTTTCCGAGGGAGAAAAGCCATGCCGCCACCGAGCAACCGTCCTGCCGACGGCCGCATCCGCGCCTTCGTTCGGCGGATCTTCGCGGCGGCGCTCGCCGCGCAACTGCTGGTCGCCACGGGCTGCACTACCGTCGGCCAGGGGATCGACCCGCTGCCGTCGTGGAACGACACCGCGCCCAAGCGCGCGATCGTCGCCTTCGTGATCAACGCGTCGACCGAGGGCAATCCCGGCTTCATCCCGGCTGCGGCGCGCATCGCGGTCTTCGACAACGACGGAACCCTGTGGGCCGAACAGCCGGTCTACTTTCAGCTCCAGTTCGCGTTCGATCGCGTCAAGGCGCTCGCCGCCTCGCATCCGGAGTGGAAAACGACGCAGCCGTTCCAGGCCGTGCTCGAGGGCGACCATCGAGCGCTCGCCGCCACCGGCGAGCGCGGGATCGCGCAGATCATGATCGCCACGCACGCTGGCATGACGACCGACGAGTTCGCGGAGACCGTATCCGGCTGGGTGGCGTCCGCGCGGCACCCGCGGTTCAACCGGCCGTATACGGACATGGTCTACCAGCCGATGGTCGAGCTGCTCGCGTACCTGCGCAGCCGCGGCTTCAAGACCTACATCGTGTCGGGAGGCGAGGGCGATTTCATGCGGGTATTCGCCGAGAAGGTCTACGGCATCCCGCCGGAGCAGGTGATCGGCTCGTCGATGCTCACGCAGTTCGAGATGAAGGACGGCAGGCCGGTCCTCGTGCGGGAGGCGAAGCTCGACTTCATCGACGACAAGGCGGGCAAGCCGGTCGCGATCAACAAGTTCATCGGCCGGCGGCCGGTGCTCGCCTTCGGCAACTCCGACGGCGACCAGCAGATGCTCGAATGGACCGCGGCCGGGGCCGGTCCGCGCTTCATGGGCATCGTCCACCACACCGACGCCGAGCGGGAGTACGCCTACGACCGTCAGTCGTCGATCGGTCGCCTCGACAAGGCGCTCGACGAGGCGAATGCCCGGCGCTGGACCGTGGTCGATATGAAGCGCGACTGGAAGCGGGTTTTCGCATTCGAATGAGCCACTCGCCGCGGAAGCTGCGGTGCCGGCCGGAAGGTGCACGCCGGCCACCGGGGCCGTAGAATGGCGGCAGGGCGAGCGAAATGAGCAGAGGCACACCGAAGTGGACTCCGCGGGATGCCGCCTCGCGGGCCGCGTGCGCGGTCTGCGCAGGGATCCTGGCGCTCGTCTTCGCATCGGCGGACGACGCGGCCGCGGCGCCTGCCGCGGCCGCGGTGAACGACGGCCCGCAGGCGCTGCAGGTCGGCACGCGCCAGTGGAAGAGCGACTTCGACGGGATGAAGAAGCGCCGGATCATCCGGGCGCTGGTGCCTTACTCGAAAACCTTCTGCTACGTCGAGAACGGCCGGCAGCGCGGGGTCTCCTACGACGTCTTCCAGGCGTTCGAAGCCGACCTGAACAAGAAGCTCAAGACGAAGACCGTCACGCTGCACGTGCTCTACCTTCCCGTCGGGCGCGACGAGATCATCTCCCGGCTGACCGACGGCTGGGGCGACGTCGTGTTCGCCGACCTGACGGTCACTCCGGAGCGCGAGAAGCTCGTCGACTTCTCGGCGCCGATGTACTCGGGCATCAAGGAGATCGTCGTGACCGGCCCGGGCGGACCGCAAGTCTCCTCGCTGGACGATCTTTCGGGCAAAGAGGTGTTCGTCCGCAAGAACACGAGCTACTACGAGCACCTGCAGGCGCTCAATCAGCGCTTCGCCGCCGCCGGCAAGCCACCGGTGACGATCCGCGAGGCGCCCGAGGAGCTCGAGGCCGAGGACATCCTGGAGATGACCAACTCGGGCCTCATCGGCGCGACCGTGGTCGACCGCTACAAGGCGGTGATGTGGAGCCGGGTGTTCAAGAGCCTGCAGCTGCACGACGACATGCCGCTGCACGAAGGCGCCGAGAATGCCTTCATGATCCGCAAGGGGAGCCCGCAGCTCAAGGCCGTGCTCGACGACTTCGCCAAGCGCCACGGCGAGGGCACGACGTTCGGCGACTCGATCGTCAACCGCTACGCCAAGGATCCGAAGTTCGTCAAGAACGCGCTGGACGAGGATGAGCGCAAGCGCTTCGGCGCGACGGTGAGCCTGTTCCGCAAGTACGGCGACCAGTACGACATAGACTACCTGCTGATGATGGCGCAGGGGTTCCAGGAATCGGGTCTCCACCAGAATGCGAAGAGCGCGGTCGGGGCGATCGGCGCCATGCAGATCATGCCGGAGACGGCCAAGGATCTCAAAGTCGGCGACGTCAAGCAGGTCGAGCCCAACATCCACGGAGGGGTCAAGTACATTCGCTTCATGATCGACCAGTTCTACAAGGACGAGCCGATGACCCCGCTCAACAAGGGCCTGTTCGCGTTCGCCTCCTACAACGCGGGCCCGGGGCGCATCGCGCAGCTGCCCCGTGAAGCGGCCAAGCGCGGCCTCGATCCGAACCGCTGGTTCAACAACGTCGAGCTGGTGGCCGCGGACCGGATCGGGTCGGAGACCGTGACCTATGTGAGCAACATCTACAAGTATTACACTGCGTACAAGCTTCTCCTTCAGCAAGACGAAGAGCGCCGCAAGGCGCGCCTGGAAGTGTGCGGCAACAAGCGCTGATCCCCCACCGACGACCCCAAAGGAGTCTTTGAACATGCTCAAACGTCTGATATCCATTTCCGCAGTGCTGATGCTCGGCCTGACGGCTTCGTTCGCCTGGGCCGATTCGTGCACCGACACGGCCAACCTCTTCAGGAAGGCCGGGCAGAGCGCGGGCTTCTTCAAGACGGCGTACGGCTACGCGGTCTTCCCGACAATCGGCAAGGGAGGCATCGGCGTCGGCGGCGCCTACGGCAAGGGCTGCGTCTACGCCAAGGGCAAGCATGTCGGCGACACGTCCATGACGCAGTTGTCGATCGGCTTCCAGCTCGGCGGCCAGGGCTTCAGCGAGATCATCTTCTTCCAGGACGAGCGTTCCTTCCGCGAGTTCGCGGGCGGCAACTTCGAATTCGGCGCGGACGCAACGGCCGTGGCGATCACCGCCGCAGCCGGCGCCGGAGCGAGCTCGACGGGCGCCTCTGCCGGCGCGAGCATCTCGAAGAACGACGCGTCCACCGGAGGCGGGGCATACTACAAGGGCATGGCGACGTTCTACATCATCAAGGGCGGGCTGATGTACGAAGCGGCCGTCAAGGGCCAGAAGTTCAGCTACAAGGCACGATAGCTCGATGAGCGGGGCGGGTGCCTCTCGAGGCGCCCGCCCCGTACCGCCGATTCGGATCCCGCTGATCTCCGTCGACGTGACGCCCAGCCCATGAGCGTACGGCGCATCAAGCCGGCACCGCGCATGAGCGGAGCCGTCGTCCATGGCGACACGGTCGATCTCCAGGGCGTCACCGCGGACGATCCCTCGCAGGACGTGAAGGGCCAGACCCGGCAGGTCCTCGCCCGGATCGACGCGCTTCTCGCCGAGGCCGGTACCGACAAGTCCAAGCTGCTCTCCGCCAACATTTGGCTGACCGACATCGCCACCTGGAGCCAGATGAACGAGGTCTGGGACGCGTGGGTTTCGCCCGGCAATGCACCCGCCCGGGCCACGGTCGAAGCGAGGCTCGCGCGACCGGAGCTCAAAGTGGAGATCATGGTGGTGGCGGCCAGGTAGGCAGTTCATCGCCGACGACGCCGGCGAGATCTATACCTACGACGTCAACACCCACACGAACTACGACGGCGCCGCGGAATCCGAAGCGGGCGTCTACGGCATGCGGGCGATCGCGGCGTACCTCGGCGGCGAGTTGAAGAAGATCGAGCGCGCGGAGCGCGAGGCGCGACCGGCCGCCATCCTGTCTCCGGCGTAGCGCGCCACCTGCTCGTTCCAACCCGCTCCAGCGCTCGAGCGGCAATATCGTGCTACAGTTTTCGCGGGCGCGCCTGCTCGCGGCCCACGCACCGAGCGAGCGCGTCCTTGCATCCGGCACGATGATCGAGCTTGTCATCCCGCAGCGGCGCCGCGACCTCGGAGGCTTCGAGGTCGGTCGCATCCTGCCGCATGCGCAGCGGCGGATGGTTGGCCCGTTCATCTTCTTCGATCACATGGGCCCGGTCGACTTCGCGCCCGGCATACCGCGGACGGTCGACGTGCGCCCGCATCCGCACATCGGCCTGTCGACGGTCACCTACCTCTTCGACGGCGAGATCGTGCACCGGGACAGCGTCGGCTCGGAGCAGGCGATCCGTCCGGGCGAGGTCAACTGGATGACCGCCGGGCGCGGAATCACGCACTCCGAACGCTTCGAGCGCGCGCGCAAGGAGGGCGGGCGCATGCACGGGATCCAGGCCTGGGTCGCTCTGCCCGAGCGCGACGAGGAGACCGAGCCCGCGTTCTTCCACCACGGCGCGGGCGACCTGCCGGTGCTGGGCGAGCCTCGCGCGCCGTGCCGGCTGATCGCGGGCGAGGCCTTCGGCGCGAAGGCGAAGGTCGAGACGCACTCGCCGATGTTCTACGTGCACTGGACGCTCGAGCCGGGCGCGACCGCCGAGCTGCCGGACGGCTACGCCGAGCGTGCGATCTATGTGGCGAGCGGCTCGGTCGAGGCGGCCGGGCAGCTTCTGCGGGCGGGTGAGATGGCGGTGCTCGCACCCCGCGCACCGGCCGTGATGCGCGCACGCGAGCCGGCGATCGTCATGGGTCTCGGAGGCGAGCCGCTCGGCGAGCGCTTCATCGAATGGAACTTCGTCTCCTCTTCGCGCGAGCGCATCGAGCAGGCGAAAGCCGAGTGGCGCGCCGGACGCATGAAGCTTCCCGATCTCGACAACGGCGAATTCATCCCGCTTCCGGGCGACCCGCCGCCCGCTGCGAACCCGATGTCCTGACGGGACGCGCGGGAGACGGCCACAGCCGCGCGTGCTAATGTCGCGGCATGCAGACCGTGCGCGTCATCGACTCCCATACCGCCGGTGAGCCCACGCGGGTGGTCGTCGCCGGCGGACCGGATCTCGGATCGGGCAGCCTCGCCGAGCGGCGCGAGCGTTTCCGCACCCGGCACGATCGCTACCGCTCGGGCGTGATCAACGAGCCGCGGGGCTCCGAGGTCGTGGTCGGTGCGCTCCTGTGCCCGCCGGTCGACCCGACCTGTGCGGCAGGCGTCATCTTCTTCAACAACGTCGGCACGATCGGCATGTGCGGGCACGGCACGATAGGGCTCGCCGTGACGCTCGCCCATCTCGGACGGATCGAGCCCGGAGCGCATCGCTTCGAGACGCCGGTGGGTGTGGTCGGCGTCGAGCTTCACGATCGGCACCGCGTCACGGTGGGCAACGTTCCGAGCTATCGGCTGGCGCGGGAGGTCACCGTGCCGGTCCCGGGGCACGGCGAGGTGACCGGCGACGTCGCATGGGGCGGCAACTGGTTCTTCCTGGCCCCCACGCCCGGCATCGAGATCGTCCCGGCGAACATCCCTCGCCTGGACGCGTTCGCACGCGCGGTCCGGCACGCGCTCGACGCGCGAGGCATGCACGGCGCGGCCGGCGCGCCGATCGATCACGTCGAGCTCTTCGCGCCTCTCGGCGAGGGCAAGGGAAGCCGCAACTTCGTGCTCTGCCCGGGTGGCGCGTACGACCGCTCGCCCTGTGGTACGGGCACCAGCGCCAAGCTCGCCTGCCTGCACGCGGACGGCGCGCTGCGGCCGGGCGAGCCCTGGCGCCAGGAAAGCGTCATCGGCACGGTGTTCGAGGCGTCGTTCTCCCTCGACGACGGCGACGCCACGCGCGTTCGCCCCCGCATCACCGGAAGCGCGTACGTCACCGCTGACGCGACGCTGATCTTCGACGACGACGATCCCTTGCGCTGGGGCATAGGCTCGCAGGCATGAGCGGGCGCGTCCTTGTGGTCGGCGGCGGCATCGTGGGGCTCTCGGTCGCGTACGCCTGCGCCGTGAAGGGCCACCAGGTCATCGTCGTCGAGCGCGGCGCGTCCGAGCGCGACGACGGCTGCTCGTTCGCGAACGCCGGCATGATCGTCCCGAGCCATTTCATCCCGCTCGCGAGCCCGGGTGTGGTGCGGCAGGGCCTGCGCTGGATGTGGAACCCGGAGAGTCCTTTCCACGTGCGGCCTCGCCTCTCGGGCGATCTGCTCGACTGGGCCTGGAAACTGGCGCGGGCTGCCACGCCGCAGCAGGTGCAGCGCTCGGCGCCCGTCCTGCGCGACCTTCATCTCGCGAGCCGTGCGTGCTACGAGGCGTGGGCGGCGCAGTGGGACGACGCATTCGAGCTCGTCACGAAGGGCCTGCTGGCGATTTGCGCAACCGAGCATGGCCTGGAGGAGGAAACGCGCGTCGCGGGGCTCGCGCAGCGCCTCGGCATGCCCGCGGAAGTGCTGACGCGGGCCGAGGTCGCGGCGCGCGAGCCGGGCATCCGCATGAACGTCGCGGGCGGCATCTTCTATCCCCTCGACGGCCATCTCACGCCGGCGCGGCTCATGGCGGCGCTGCGGAACGAGACTCGGCGCCTCGGCGTCGAGCTCAGGCACCGCACCGAGGTGCGCGGCTGGCGTGCGCGCGGCGACCGGGTGGATGCGGTCGAGACCGCCGCCGGCGCGATCGGGGCCGACGAATTCGTGCTCTGCGGCGGCATCTGGTCGACGGAGCTTGGGCGCGAGCTGGGCGTGAGGCTGCCCATGGAGGCGGGCAAGGGCTACAGCCTGACGCTGGACGCGCCGCCGGTGCTGCCGGTCAGCTGCGCGCTCCTCACCGAGGCGCGCGTCGCGGTGACGCCGATGGGCCGGCGCCTGCGCGTCGGCGGCACGATGGAGATCGCAGGGGTGGACGAGAGCATCAATCCGGCGCGGATTCGCGGCATCGTGAAATCGGTAGGCGCGTACTATCCCGCGCTGACCGCCGAGCAGCTGGCGAGCGCTTCGATCCGGACCGGACTGCGACCCTGCTCCCCCGACGGACTCCCCTACGTCGGCCGGTTCGCGCGCTTCGCCAACCTGTCGGCAGCAACCGGACACGCGATGATGGGCGTGAGCCTCGCGCCGATCACCGGCAAGCTCATCGCCGAAGTGCTGTCCGGCGAGCGGCCCTCGTGCGCCATCGACGCGCTGAGCCCCGATCGCTACGCCGGCGCACCGGTGGCGCGCGCCGCGTAGCGCCGATCGAGGGAGCATGACCGACTCCATCTCGCTACGCTCCGCGGTCCAGTCCGTGGTCAAATCGGAGGAGCTGCCTTGACGAGCTATCTATTCAGCGGTGGACGCCTGCTCGATCCGCGTCGCGACGAGCTGGCCGGGGGCATGGAGGTGCTGGTCGAAGGCGGCCTGGTCAAGGAGGTCGCCGACCGCCCGATCAAGGCGCCGACGGCGCAGCGGATCGACCTCGGCGGGCGCACCCTCATGCCGGGTCTCATCGACGCCCATATCCACGTCGTGCTCACGGAAGTCAACCTGCACCTGCTCTCGGGGGTCCCGCTAACGCTGCTCGCCGCCAAGGGCTCGGCGCAGATGCACGCAATGCTCATGCGGGGCTTCACCACGCTGCGCGACACTGGCGGTGCCGATTGGGGCATTAAGGCCGCAGTGGAGCAGGGACTCTTCGTCGGACCGCGGCTCTTCATCTCCGGGCAACCGATCAGCCAGACCGGGGGCCACGGCGACTTTCGCCTGCGCACGCAGAACGAGATCTCCTGCCCGTGCTCCAGTGCGCTCACGCATGCGTCGCGCATCGCCGACGGCGTGCCGGAGATGATCAAGGCCGTGCGCGACGAGCTGCGCAAGGGTGCGGACCAGATCAAGATCATGGTCTCGGGCGGCGTGGCTTCGCAGGCCGATCCGCTGGAGAGCCTGCAGTTCCGCATGGATGAGATCGAGGCCGCGGTCGAGGAGGCGGAGCGCTGGGGAACCTACGTCTGCGCGCACGCCTACAGCGCCAAGGCGATCGAGCGTGCGGTCCGCGGCGGCGTGCGCACCATCGAGCACGGCAACCTCATCGATCAGGTCACGGCGAAGCTGATGGCCGAGAAGGGCGCATATATCGTCCCGACGCTCGTGACGTACGATTCGCTCAAGCGGCGCGGAGCGCAGTTCGGGCTCTCCGGCTACAGCCTGGAGAAGAACGAGATCGTCCTCGAAGCTGGGCTGCGCTCGCTGGAGCTGTGCCGCGCGGCGGGCGTGAAGATCGGATTCGGCAGCGATCTGCTCGGCCAGCTGCAGAACGACCACTGCAACGAATTCCTGATCCGCGCGCAGGCGATGCGGCCGCAGGAGATCATCCGGTCGGCCACCCTCGTCAATGCCGAGATCGTGCGCCAGGAGGGGAAGCTCGGCGAGCTCGTCCCCGGCGCGCACGCCGACCTGCTGGTCGTGAACGGCGACCCGTATCGCGACCTGTCGGTGCTCCTGCCCGGGGAGGACCGCATCGACGCCATCATGCTGGCGGGGCGCTTCTGCAAGAACCGGCTCCCGGGCTAGGCTTCGCCGGAGCGCATGGTCAGGGGCAGTCGATCGCGCGAACGCCTGGGACGCCTCGCGTTCCGGTCCGCCGTCGCCGCGACGTTCGCGTTCATGGTCCTGCCGATCGCGATGGTGCTCTGGCTGTCGTTCTTCGCGAACGAGATCCTTTCGCTGCCGCCCGAGGGCTACTCGCTGCGCTGGTACGCCGAGATGCTGGGGCAGCGGCAGTTCATCGGCGGATTCGGGACCAGCCTCAGCGTCGCGCTGCTCGCGACCGCCTGCGGCCTCGCGGTCACGACGCCGGCGAGCTTCGCGCTGACGCGCTTCGCGTTTCCCGGGCGCGACGCGATCCTCCAGTTCCTGATGTCGCCCCTCGTCGTGCCCGCGATCGTCATCGGCTCGAGCCTCTACATGGCCTTCGTCCAGTTCGAGGTCCTGACCGGGCTCGCCGTCGCGGGCTCGACCTGGGGTCTCGCCGTCGGGCACGTGCTCATCACGATTCCATGGAGCATCCGCCTGATCACGGCCAACCTCGTCGGCGTCGACCGATCGGTGGAGGAGGCTGCGCTCAGCCTGGGCGCCTCGCCACTGGTCGCGGCGCTCAAGGTGACGCTGCCGCTCATCTGGCCGGGCGTTGTGGCCGCCGCGCTGTTCAGCTTCGTCGTGAGCTTCGGTAACCTGGAGATTTCCCTGCTGCTCGTGGCGCCCGGAAACACCACGCTGCCGATCGCCATCCTGCAGTACCTGCAATGGAAGATCGATCCCACGATCGCCGCCGTCTCCGCGCTGCAGATCGCGGTGATCGGCGCCGGGCTGCTCGTCACCGATCGCTTCGTGAGCCTCGCGAAGGTGGTATAGGCGCCGATGGCCACCGTCGCCCTCGACCGCGTCAGCAAGCGCTTCGGCGAGTTCCCGGCGGTCGACGATTTCTCGCTCGACGTGGCCGAAGGCGAGCTGCTGGTGCTGCTCGGGCCTTCCGGCTGCGGCAAGACGACGACGCTGCGACTCATCGCGGGCTTCGCCGACGCGAGCGCGGGGACGGTGCGCATCGGCGGCCGCGACGTGACGCGCGAGCCGCCCTATCGGCGCAACGTCGGCGTCGTGTTCCAGAACTACGCCCTCTTTCCCCATCTCACCGTCTTCGAGAACGTCGCGTTCGGGCTGCGCAGGCGAAGGCAGCCCGAGACGGAGATCGCCCGGCGCGTGGAGCGCGCGCTGGCGCTGGTCAAGCTCGAGACGCTGGCGCAGCGCCTGCCAAGGCAGCTCTCCGGCGGGCAGCAGCAGCGCGTCGCGCTCGCGCGCGCGCTGGTGATCGAGCCCGACGTGCTGCTCCTGGACGAGCCGCTGTCCAACCTCGATGCCAAGCTCCGGCACGACGTCCGCCAGGAGATGCGCCGCCTGCAGCAGCTGCTCAAGCTCACCACCATCATGGTCACGCATGACCAGGACGAGGCGATGAGCATGGGCGATCGCCTGGTCGTGATGGCGAGCGGCCGCATCCAGCAGATCGGCTCGCCGCAGGATCTCTACATGCGGCCCGGCAACCACTTCGTCGCCTCCTTCATCGGGCAGGCGAATTTTCTCGAGGGACGGCTCGACGGCGACGGGTCGGCGTTCGTGACGAGCTCCGGCCTCGCGATCGCCTGCGCGCGCTCGGCGCCGGACGCGCGCATCCTGATGATCCGCCCGGAGGCGATCGAGCTGCTCGACGCGCCTTCGTCGGGGCAGAACGTGCTACGGGGAACCGTCGAGGTGGTAACCTATCTCGGCTCGACGTCGGAGCTGATCGTGCGCCTGGCGAGCAACGACATCGTGACGGTCACCAAGGCCTCGAGCCCGGGTTCCGGATCGCCGCGCAGCTTCGCGGCGGGGCAGAGCCTGCTCATGCGCATCGATCCGGCATCCGCGGTCGGCATCGTCCCGGCGTGAGGAGAGGATCCGGGCGCATCCGGCGGAAAAGATCGACGTTGCCAAGAGAGGAGATCGAGTCATGGCCCACGCAATGACGCGTCGTCAGTTCAACACCGCGCTCGCCGCCGGCGTCGCGCTCGGCGGTCTCGGCCTGCCCCCGGCGCGCGCCGCGGGCGGCCCGGTGATCGTCGGAACCTGGGGTGGCGATTATCAGAACCTCCTGCAGAAGTACATCGCCGAGCCGCTGCTCGCGCCGATGGGCGTCGAGGTCATCTACGACACCGCCAACGACACGGTGCGCAAGACCAAGCTCATGGCCGAGAAGCGGCTGCCGCGCGGCTCGATGGACATCGTCGCCCTGACCGCCTCCGGCGCCTACGAGATGTGGAAGAACGGGACTTTGGAGGAGATCGATCCGGCGAAGATCCCCAACATGAAGCACCTGCTTCCGAAGCTCAAGACGAAATACTCGGTGCCGCACATCTACACCGGCCGCGTCATTCTCTACAACCCGGCGAAGATCAAGACCAGGCCGACCTCTTACGCCGACCTCTGGAACCCGGAGCTGGCCGCGCAGGGACGCATCGGCGTGATCGACATCCAGTACCAGACGACCATCGAGTCGGCGGCGATGATCAGCGGCGGCAGTCTCACGAACTACGAGCCCGGCAAGGCCAAGCTGCTCGAGTTGAAGAAGATGGGCGTCAAGATCTACCCGACCAACGAGGCGATGGCGCAGGCGCTCAAGACCGAGGAATGCTGGATGTGCATCATGTGGAAGGCGCGCGGCGTGATGTGGCAGAACGCCGGCGTCCCGGTGGAGATCGCGAACCCGAAGGAAGGCATCGTCCTCTACGTCTCGGAGATGTCGATGGCGAAGAATGCCAGGAACAAGGACACCGCCTACGCCTACCTCAACGCCATCCTCGATCCGCAGCCGCAGCGCGAATTCGCCAAGAACATGGGCTACAACCCCACGGCGACCAACGCGGGGCTGGCCGCCGACATGGCCGCGCGCATCGGCTTCGACGCGGCGACCGAGGAGCGCTTCCTCGTCCAGGACCAGGAGTACCTCGCGCAGAACGATCCGCAACTCCAGGAATGGTGGAATAAGGTCTTCAAGGCCTAGGTCATGACGTCATCCCGGCGTAGCCTCCCCGGAGTGCTTGAATCCGGGGGCCGGGATCCAGGATCATGGAGCGGCGACGCTTGCTGGGCCAAGTCGGGCCCCGGCCGGAGCCTGCTCCGGCATGCTTGAAGCCGGGGCGGGGGCGACACCCCTATCGGATCGCCGGATGATCCGGCGCCGCGGCACGGCGATCGCGCTGATGCTGCCGGCGTCGGCGCTGGTGCTCGTCTTTCTCGCCCTGCCGCTCCTGCTGCTGCTTCGCTACAGCCTCAACCGCTTCGTTCCCGGCCAGTTCATGGTCGAGGCGCTGACGCTCGAGAACTATGTCAAGGTCGCCACCGATCCGTACTACGCGGGCGTGCTCAAGACCACGCTCCTGATGGCCATCGGCGTGACGATCGCCTGCCTCGTGGTGGGATTTCCGGCGGCGCTCTACCTCGCCCGCACGACCGTGCGCCTCAAGGCGGTCCTGATTCTCGCGGTGATCCTCCCGCTGTTCGTGGGCAATGCCGTGCGGGCCGCGGGCTGGATGGTGGCGTTCGGCCAGAAAGGCATCGTCAACTACCTGCTCGCGCTGCTTGCGCCGAGCGCCGCGCCGCTCACGATCATGTATACGCCGCTCGCCGTGTTCGTGGGGATCGTCTCGGTCAACCTGCCGTTCGTCGTGCTCACGCTGCAGAGCGTCCTGGAGGGCATCGATCCGACGACGGAGGAGGCGGCGGTCAGCCTGGGCGCGACGCCGTTCGAGGCCTGGCGCCTGGTGACGCTGCCGCTCGCGGTGCCGGGAGTCCTCGCCGCGGGCGTGCTTTGCTTCATCCTGGCGATGAATGCCTATGCGACGCCCGTGCTTCTCGGCGGGCCGCGCTTCCAGATGATGGCGCCCGTGGTCGCCAATGAGGTGCTGAACCAGAACAACTGGCCGTTCGGAGCCGCGCTGTCGTTCGTGCTGATGGTCGTGACCATCGCGCTCACCGCCATCGCCAATGCGGTGGTGATCCGGCGCTACTCGTACTGAGCGTCCGAGGTGAGCTACGCCCGCGCGCGCAAGCTCGTCGCCGGCATCGGCGTGCGGCAGGTACGCATCGCCTGCGGGCTCATCCTGTTCTGCTACCTGTTCTGGCATTTCACCAATCACGCGCTCGGCAACGTTTCCTACGAGACGATGGAGGCCGCGCTCCAGTTCCATTTCGCGTTCTGGCGGAACCCGGTGGTCGAGAGCGTCTTTTACACCGCCGCCATCGTCCACTGGCTGCTCGGGCTGTGGGCGCTGTACCAGCGGCGAGAGTTCCGCTATCCGGGCGCCGAGATCACGCAGCTCGTGCTCGGTCTTTCCATTCCGCTTCTGATCGCCGGACACCTGATCGCCGCTCGGCTGCAGTCGCCGCTGTTCGGGCGCGACGTCGACTACGCGCACGCGTTCGTCTCGTACTGGATCAATCGCCCGTATCTGCACTGGGTCCAGTTCACGCTGCTCCTGGTCGCGTGGATCCACGGCTGCATCGGGCTCTACTTCTGGCTGCGGCTGAAGGGCTTCTTCTCCGCAGCGGCGCCCTACCTGCTGGCGGCGGCCGTGCTCATGCCCACGCTCGCCCTTCTGGGGCTGATCCAGGGCGCGCGCGAGGTGGTCGCGCTCTACGCGACCCCGGAATGGCGCGAGATGAACGTCGGGCCGGACAGCATGGCGACCCCGGACGAGCGCGCGCTGCTGGACACGATCACGCTGGAAGCGATGGCCGCCTACCTTGGCGTCCTGGCGCTGATCTTCGTCGCGCGCGGCGTGCGGGCGCTGCGCGAGCGGCGCGGCGGCTTGATAAGCCTCCGGTATCCGGACGGCCGTGTCGTCCGCGTCGCGCGTGGCACGAGCGTGCTCGAGGCCAGCCTGCGCAACCGCATTCCGCACGCGAGCGTCTGCGGGGGCAAGGCTCGGTGCTCGACCTGCCGAGTGCGCGTCGTCGGCGACCTGAGCAACCTGCCGGCGCCGTCCCAGCGCGAGGCCTTCGTGCTCGAGCGGGTCGGCGTCCGCGCCGATGCCTCGGTGCGCCTTGCGTGCCAGCTGCGGCCGCAATCGGACATCGCGTTCTATCCGCTGTTCCCCCCGCAGATGACCGCGGACATGCTGCGACGATCGGTGGGTTTCCGACTCGACGAGGAGCGCTATCTCGTGAGTATGTTCGTCGACATGCGCCGCTCGACGAGCATGGCCGAGAAGCGGCTGCCGTTCGATACGATGTTCTTCATCAATCGGTTCGTCGCCGCCGTCGCCTCCGCCGTCGAGCAGAGCGGAGGGCGAACGAACCAGTTCGTCGGCGACGGCGTTCTCGCGCTCTTCGGGCTGACTTGCGGCCCCGAGGCCGCGTGCCGGCAGGCGCTCGATGCGGTCGGTAGGGTCGCGGTCAACATCGAGCGGCTGAATGCGGAGTTTGCGCACGATCTGCGCGAGCCCATCCGCTTCGGCATCGGCGTCCACGGCGGCGAGGTGGTCGTCGGCGACGTCGGCTACAAGGAGCACCGGGTATTCACCGCGCTCGGCGACGCGGTCAACGTGGCGGCCAGGCTGCAGGATCTGACCAAGGACCTGGGCGGGGAAGTCGTGATCTCCGAAGAGGTCTGCCGGCTCGCGGGGCTCGATCCCGCGGCGCTGTCCGCCCGCGAGGTCTCGATTCGCGGCCGAAGCGCTCCGCTCAGCGTACGCGTCGCGGTCGAGGCGCGCAGGATGGCGGCGCTCGCCGCGTGAACGCTCTCCTCGAAGCGGGCGATCGCCCCGCGTCCAGCGCAGGCTCGACCGAAGCAGCGTGCGCCGTGGCACAATCGCCACGATGGAGCTCACCCAGAATTCGTCGCTGACGCGGGCGCCCGTCGTCGCATCGCCATCGCCGGCCGAGCACGCGCGTCCGGTCGCGGCATGGCTGCTGGTCTGCTGCGCACTGGTTTTCGCCATGGTGGTCGTCGGCGGCGTCACGCGGCTCACGCACTCGGGGCTCTCGATCACCGAATGGCAGCCGATCGTCGGCACGCTGCCGCCGCTCACCGACGCGCAATGGGGCGAGGCGTTCGCGAAGTACCAGACGACACCCGAATACCGCGAGGTCAACCGCGGCATGACGCTGGAGGCATTCAAGGGCATCTTCTGGTGGGAGTACTTCCATCGCCTTCTCGGGCGCGCGATCGGCGCCGTGTTTCTGCTGCCGCTGCTGTGGTTCGTCGCGCGGCGCAGGATTCCGCCCGGGCTCGCACCGAAGCTCTTCGGCATCTTCGCGCTCGGAGCGATGCAGGGCGCCCTGGGCTGGTATATGGTGCGGAGCGGGCTCGTCGACGATCCGCGCGTCTCCCAGTTTCGCCTGACCGCGCACCTGGGTCTCGCCTTCGTGATCTTCGCGGCGATGTTCTCGGCCGCGCTGTCGCTCCTGAGACCGGCCGCCGCAGCCGATCGCGCGGTCGCTGCGCCGCTGCGGCGCGCGGCCTGCGCGCTCGCGGTGCTGATCTTCGTCATGGTGCTCACCGGCGGGCTGGTCGCGGGGATTCGCGCCGGCTTCGCCTACAACACGTTCCCGCTGATGAACGGCGCTCTCGTGCCGCCGGAGCTGATGCTCCTCGACCCGTGGTACCGCAATTTCTTCTACAACATGGCGACCGTGCAGTTCGATCATCGCGCCATTGCCGGGACGCTCGCGATCCTCGTCCCCCTGTTCTGGTGGCGGGTGCGAGCATCGCGCGTCGCACCGCCGGTCGCCCGGACCGCTGCCCATCTCCTGCTCGCCGCGCTCGCGGTGCAGGTGGCGCTCGGCATCTGCACGCTGCTCCTGGTGGTGCCGCTTCCGCTCGCGGCGGCGCACCAGGCGGGCGCAATGCTGCTGTTCGCGGCGTCGCTCAACGCCGCGCTGGCGCTGGGCTGAAGCTCCAGCCGGCGGGCCGTGCAGGATCGCCCGACACGCATCGAAGCGCCGCCCCGGGGAGACGCTCCGCGCGTCAGCGCCCGCGCGGCGCGGCATCGACGTCGACGTAGCGCCAGAGCGCGTAGCGCACGGGCTGGGGCTTGTAGTTTCGCACCCAGGGCTGCACGAGGTGATCCTCGATGCGATGCTCCATCATGCGCCAGGGCGCGTAGGCGAGAACGAGCTCGGTCATCCGGTCGAACAGCTGCGTGCGTTCCGGCGAGTCGGGCAGGCGGCGGGCTCGCTCGAAGAGGCGGTCGAACTCGGGCAGGCGGAAACGGGCGTGATTTTCCTGTCCGACGCTGGGACCGTAGAGCAGCTGCATGAAATTCTCCGCATCGGGATAGTCGGCGTTCCAGCCGTCGGTGCGCATCGGCAGCTTCCCGTCCCTCGCCATCTTGCGCAGCTCCTGCAGGCGATCCTTGCGGAAGACGATCCTGAGCCCGATGGCATCCATGTTCTTCTTCCACTGCTCGTCCTCCTGGCGCGAGGCGAGCGTCGGCGCCGACCAGCGCTCGAGGACAAGCGGCTTGCCGTCCGCCATCTCGCGATAGCCGTCGCCGTCGCGGTCCTGGTAGTCGAAGCGGTCGAGGAGCGCGCGCGCCGCCGCGGGATCGTAGAGCTGCGCCGCGGTCTTGAGCGCAGGATCGTGGCCGGCGACGTCCGGCGGGATCGGTCCGAGTGCGGGAACCCCGCGTCCCTTGAGGATGACCCGGATGTATTCGGCGACGTCGTAGCCCATGCCGATGGCGCGACGCAGCGCGATCTTCTCCGGCGTGTAGCCGCCGACGACCGGGTCCTCCATGTTGAAATACGTCCACCGCGTGTTCGGCCGCAGCAGCGCTTCGTGCCCGATCCCCCGGTCGGCGAGAGCGGGCCGCAGTCGACCGTCGACGAGCGCCTGGTCGACGAAGTCCGGCGGCAGGCGCTCCAGCAGGTCGAGCTCGCGGTTGAGGAACGCGAGCCAGACGGCCTGCGCTTCCTCGATCACGCTGATCTGGATCCGGCCGACCAGCGGCAGCCTTCGTCCCGCGAGCGACGCGGCGATGGCGCGCGACTCCGGCGGGACCGGCCCCGAGGGAACGTAGGTCGTCTCGCGATACGCGGGGTTCGCGACGAGCACGATCTTCGCGCTGCGCCGGTACTCGCCGAGCACGTACGGCCCGGTGCCGACCGGATGCGCGCCGAAATCCGCGCCGTAGGCTTCGACGACTTCGCGAGCGACCGCGGCCGTGTTGGGAATGGCGAGCGCATAGACGAAGCGCAGGTCGGGCGCCTTTAGCCGGATGCGCAGGGTGTAGCGATCGACAACCTCGAGCCCGGCGATCGGTGCGTCGTAGTCGAACTTGCCGCGCTCGAGCGCGCGGGACCGGACCGCGTCCGCGCCGACGATCTTGCCGTCGACCAGCCAGAGCCACGGGCTCTTCACGGCGGGATCGAGCAGGCGCTTGAGCGCGTAGGCCTGATCGGCAGCGGTGAGCTCGCGAGCACGCCCCTTGAACGCCGGATCCGGCGCAAACAGGATGCCGCGCACGAAGCGGCAGACGTAGGTCGCGCCGCCGTCGGCGATCGTCGGCATCGCCTCGAGCGTTCGCGGAACGAGCTTCACCGGGCGCGCGAGGTAGTCGTAGTCGAGCATCGCCTCGTAGAGGTGGTCGATGATCCCGTCGGTGCCCGCGTCGGCGGAGAACTGCGGATCGAAGCTCATTTCGGCGCTGGTGAGCGCGACGCGCAACGTCTTGGCCGGGTCCGCAGCGTCCGCGCGCCACGGCAAGGCGAGCGGGAGCAGCGCCGTCCCGACAATCCGCGACATCGCGCTGCGCCGGGATGCGTTCGATGGAGGCTTGCCCATGCGGTGCCGAGGAGCGCTTTTGCGGCGTCGACTATAATCGAACTCCCGCTTCGCCGCGCATCGTCAGGCCGTGAAAACCCTCGCGACTGTCCGCCACCATGGCCTGGAGCTGACCGACTGCGAATTCGCCGTGCCCCTCGATCACGCGCGGCCCTCGGGCGAGTCCCTGGCCGTCTTCGCGCGGGCGGTGAAGGCCGCGGCGAAGGCCGGCGAGCATCGATCCTGGCTTGTCTTCCTCCAGGGCGGTCCGGGATACCCGGGACCGCGCCCGCTCGACAATTCAGGGTGGCTCAAGCGCGCGCTCGACGATTACCACGTGCTGCTCCTCGACTCCCGCGGCAACGGCCGGAGCAGCGTCGTGCTGCCGCAGACGCTGCTCCGCCGGGGGGACGCACGGGCGCAGGCGGACTATCTCGTGCACTTCCGCGCCGACAGCATCGTGCGCGATGCCGAGCTCATCCGCCGCGAGATCCTCGGCGACGAGCCCTGGAGCGCTCTCGGCCAGAGCTACGGCGGGTTCTGCGCGGTGACTTACCTTTCGCTGCACCCGGAGGGTTTGCGCGAGGCGTTCATCACGGGTGGGCTCCCTCCGCTCGCCGGCACTGCCGACGACTACTATCGCCACACCTATCCGGAGGTCCGGCGCAAGACCGAGAAATTCTTCGCCCGCTATCCCGGCGATCGCGAGCGCTGCGAGCGCATCCTCGATCATCTGCACCGACGGGAAGTGACCCTGCCGACCGGTGGCAGGCTGACCGTCCGCCGCTTCCAGCAGCTGGGCCTGCTGCTCGGCTTCCACGATGGCATGGAGCACCTGCACTACCTCTTCGAGGCGGCCTTCTGCGCGGGCCGAGAGGGCGATGAGCTGAGCCTGCCGTTCCTGCGCGCGCTCGAGAACCTGCAACCCTTCGAGACCAATCCGATCTACGTGGTCCTCCACGAGATGTGCTACACGCAGGGCGCGGCCTCGCACTGGGCGGCGGAGCGCGTGCGCGCCGAGTTCCCCGAGGCGGACTGGGCGCCGGGTAAACCGCCATCGTTCACCGGCGAGATGGTCTATCCGTGGATGTTCGACGATTACCCGGGGCTTCGTCCGCTGCGGGAGGCCGCCGAGCTGCTCGCGCGGGAGGAGCGCTGGCCGGCGCTCTACGACGCCGCGCGCCTCGCGCGCAACACAGTGCCTTGCGTCGCCGCCGTCTACGCGGAGGACATGTACGTGCCGCGCGCACCTTCGGAGCAGACGGCGGCCGCGATCCCGGGCATGAAAGTCTGGCTCACGAACGAGTTCGAGCACACGGGGCTCAGAGCGAGCCCGGCGGTGTTCGAGCGGCTGCTGGCGATGCAGCAGGGGCGGACGTAGGCCGCCCGCGCGTCAGTCGGGTGCGAGAGGCGCGGCGCCTAGCGTAGCGGCGAATGCCGGGTAAGCATGCATGAGCCGCGCCGTACCCGCAGGTCGGCATTTGCGGCGTAGCGCGCGAAGCCGGCGTTCGCCGGCCGGTCGGGTTTGCCGGACGGCCCGGATCAGGCTGCCTGCTTGAGCCCCACGTCGGGCAGCCGCGGCCGCGTGGCCAGCGCCTGCTTCATCATCGCCTCGACCTCGGCTGCGTCCTTCGGCGGCAGCGCCAGCCGTGGCGGCCGGGTGCGACGCGTCCCGCGACCCATGATGTGCTCGCAGAGCTTGATGCACTGGACGAGATCGGGCCGGGCATCGAGGTGCAGGAGCGGCATGAACCACTCGTAGAGGCTCATCGCCTCCGCGTAGCGCCCGGCGCGCGCGAGCCGGAACAGCGTCTCGCCTTCGCGCGGGAACGCGTTCGACAGGCCCGACACCCAGCCGACCGCGCCGACCATGACGCTTTCCACGACGACGTCGTCCAGACCCGCGAAGAGCACGAAGCGATCGCCGACCAGGTTGCGCAGGTCGGTGAACCGGCGCGTGTCGCCGGACGACTCCTTGAAGCACACGATCGTCTCGCAATCGGCGAGCGAGGCGAGGATCTCCGGCGTCACGTCGTTCCTGTAGATCGGCGGGTTGTTGTAGACCATGACCGGCAGGTCGGTCGCCTTGGCGACGTTGCGGAAATGCGCCGCCGTCTCGTGCGGCTTGGACGAATAGACGAGCGCCGGCATGACCATCACGCCGTCGACCCCGACGCGTGCCGCCTCCTTCGCCATGTCGATCGCGAACGCAGGGGTGAATTCCGCGATGCCGGCGATCACGGGGACGCGACCGCGCGCAACCGATTTCGCCGCCTCCATCACCGCGAGCTTCTCGTGCCTGGCGAGGGAGGTGTTCTCGCCCACGGTGCCGCAGACGATGAGCCCCGACACGCCGTCGCGGATCAATCCCTCCATCACGCGCGCGGTGGCGTCCACGTCGAGCGACAAATCCTCGCGGAACTGCGTCGTCACCGCCGGAAACACGCCGCTCCAGTCGGGCTTCAAGGTCGTCTCCAGGTTGCTTGCCGTCGCTGGCCCCGATGGAATAGCACCGATCCCTGCGGACGGTCAAATGGCGGCCGTCGGCGCCCGAGGGCGCGTTCGATGCGGACGGGCTCGGGGCGACGGCGCCGACGATCAAGCCGTCGTCGCGCTGCTGCGCCGGCGGCGGCGCACGCCATGGCGAGCGAGCTGCGCCTTCGCTGCGGCGACCACGTGCCTCGTGTCGAAGCCGAAATGCCCGGCGACGACCTTGCCGGGCGCGGAGAGGCCGAAGGCATCGATGCCGAGGACGGCGCCGCTCGTGCCCGCGTAGCGTTCCCAGCCGATGGACGCTGCCGCCTCGACCACGACGCGCGCCACGACGGCCGGCGGGAGCACGCTGTCGCGGTACGCCTCGCTCTGCTCCTCGAACAGTTCCCACGAGGGCATGCTGACGACCCGCGCTCGAATGCCGTCTCCGTGCAGCCGCTCCCAGGCGGAGACGCACAGCGCGACCTCGCTGCCGGTGCCGATGAGGATGACCTCGGGCGGCTGCGGCGCATCGGCGAGCACGTAGGCACCGCGCGCGAGCCCGCGGGCGGACGCGTACCGCTTTCGATCCAGCGTCGGCACGGGCTGGCGCGTGAGGATGAGCGAGACCGGACGATCGCGCAGCTGCATGATCACGCGCCACGCCTCGACGACCTCGTTCGCATCCGCGGGGCGCAGCGTCATCATGCCCGGCATGGCGCGGAGCGACGCGAGCTGCTCGATCGGCTGGTGAGTCGGACCGTCCTCGCCGAGGCTGATCGAGTCGTGCGTCCAGACGTAGATCACCGGCAGCTCCATCATCGCGCTCAAGCGGGTCGCCGCACGGCAGTAGTCGCTGAAGATCAGGAACGACGAGGCATAGGGCCGCAGGTCCGACAGGGCGAGGCCATTGGCGATCGCGCACATCGCGTGCTCGCGCAGCCCGAAGTGGAAGTTGCGCCCGGCGTAGCTGCCGCCGCGATCGGGCGCCTGGAAATCGCCTGCGGCTTCGAAATCGAGCCGCGTCTTGGTCGACGGCGCCAGGTCGGCAGCGCCGCCGAGCAGCCAGGGGAGCTGTGCGGCGATGGCGTTCTCCACCTTGCCGGAGGATTCGCGGGTTGCGAGGCCCTTCGCGTCCGGCGCGAACGCCGGCAGCTTCGCGTCCCAGGCCGCGGGAAGCTCGCGGCGCCGCAGGCGCTCGACCTGCGCGGCGAGCTCGGGGTAGCGCCGGCGGTAGTCCGCGAACCGCGCCCGCCAGCCACGCAGCGCGCCGGCGCCGCGCCGTCCGAGCCCGGCGCGAAACTGCGCCCGCACGCCGGGGGGCACGACGAAGCTCGCGTCGGGGTCCCAGCCGTAGAACTCCTTGGTGAGGCGCAGCTCGTCGGCGCCCAGCGGCTCTCCGTGCGCCTCCCGCGAGTCGTGCTTGTGTGGCGAGCCGTAGCCGATGTGGCTGTGGACGACGATGAGCGTCGGCCGGTCGGCCGTTGCGAGGAAGACCTCGTAGGCGCGGGAGAGCTCGTCCAGATCGTTGGCATCGCTCACCTCCACGACCTTCCAGCCGCAGGCCGCAAAGCGCCGCCCGAGGTTCTCGGTGAAGGTGAGCGCGGTCGAGCCCTCGATGGTGATGCGGTTGTCGTCGTAGATCCAGCACAGGTTCGAAAGCGCGAGGTGGCCGGCCAGCGAGGCCGCCTCGCTCGCGATGCCCTCCATCATGTCGCCGTCGCTGCACAGCGCGTAGACCCGGAAGTCGAACAGTGGGAGCGCTTCGTGGTTGAAGGTCGCCGCGAGCCAGCGGCCGGCGATCGCCATCCCGACGCTGTTGGCCGCGCCCTGTCCCAGAGGCCCGGTGGTGGCTTCGACGCCGGAGGTCCGCCCGTATTCGGGATGGCCGGTGCAGCGGCTGCCGGCCTGGCGAAACGACTTCAGGTCGTCCATGGTGACGGCAAGCCTGCGGGCATCCTCATCGCTGGGGGCGGCAGCACGGACTTCGGCGAGGTAGAGCAGCGCGTAGAGCATCGCCGAGGCGTGGCCGGCGGAGAGCACGAAGCGGTCGCGGTTGATCCAGTTCGGATCCTGCGGGGCGTAGCGCAGATAGCGCTGCCAGAGGCAGTAGACCGCCGGGCTCGCGTCGAGGGGCGTGCCCGGGTGGCCCGAGCCGGCGCGCTGGACCGCGTCGACGGCGAGCATGCGCATCGTGTCGATGCACAGCCGGTCGAGCTTCGCCGCCTTGCTCATTGCGCCTCGCTCGAGGGGCTCGCCGGCGTCTCGCCCGCGTCGCGCTCGAGCCGGTAGCGGCGGATGAGCGCGGCGGTCGAGCTGTCGTGCACGGCCGGATCCTCGCAGCCGTCGCGGAGCTCGCCGATGATGCGCTGCGCCGCCTGCTTCCCCAGCTCGACGCCCCACTGGTCGAAGGAGTCGATGTCCCAGATCACGCCCTGGGTGAAGACGCTGTGCTCGTAGAGCGCGATCAGCGCGCCCAGCGTCTCGGGCGTCAGGCGCCGTGCGAGCAGCGTGTTGCTCGGGCGGTTGCCGTCGAAGGAGCGGTGGGGGGCGAGCCAGTCGGGGACGCCCTCGGCCCGGACCTGGGCTTCGGGCTTGCCGAAGGCGAGCGCCTCGGCCTGCGCGAACAGGTTCGCCATGAGCAGCTCGTGCCGATCGCGCGAGGGATTGAGCGGCTGGCAGAAGCCGATGAAGTCGCAGGGCACGAGGCGCGTGCCCTGGTGCAGCAGCTGATAGAAGGAGTGCTGGCCGTTGGTCCCGGGCTCGCCCCAGAAGATCGGACCCGTGGCGTAGTCGACGCGGCGGCCGTCGAGGGCGACGTGCTTGCCGTTGCTCTCCATCGTGAGCTGCTGCAGGTAGGCGGGAAAGCGCTTGAGGTACTGGTCGTAGGGCAGGACCGCGACCGTCGAGGCGTCGAAGAAATCGGCGTACCAGACGCCGAGCAGGCCCAGCAGGACCGGAAGATTGCGCTCGAACGGCGCGCTGCGGAAATGCTCGTCCATCGCGCGGAAGCCGCGCAGCAGCGCAGCGAAATTATCAGGTCCGACCGCGATCATCGTCGAGAGTCCGATCGCGGAATCCATCGAGTAGCGGCCACCGACCCAGTCCCAGAATCCGAACATGCGGTCCGGATCGATGCCGAAGCGCGTAACCTCGGCCGCGTTCGTCGACACCGCGACGAAGTGCCGCGCGATCGCGCGCTCGTCGCGCGCCTCGGCGACGAGCCACGCCTTCGCCGCCTTCGCGTTGGTCAGCGTCTCGAGGGTGGTGAAGGTCTTGGAGCATACGATGAACAGCGTCTCGCCGGGTCGCAGGTCGCGGGTGGCCTCGGCCAGGTCGGTCGGGTCGACGTTGGAGACGAAGCGGAAGCGAAGCTCGCGCGCGCTGTACCCGCGCAGCGCCTCGTAGGCCATGACGGGCCCGAGATCGGAGCCACCGATGCCGATGTTGACGATGTTGCGGATGCGCCGCCCCGAGTGGCCCGTCCACCGGCCGCTGCGCAGCTCGTCGGCGAACGCGGCCATGCGCGCGAGCACGCCGTGGACCTCGGGCACGACGTCGATCCCGTCGACCACGAGCATCTCGTCGGCGGGAGCACGAAGGGCGGTGTGCAGCGCCGCGCGCTGCTCGGTGGTGTTGATCGCGTCGCCGCGGAACATCGCTGCGATGCGATCGCCCAGAGCGCATTCGCGGGCGAGCTCGAGCAGGAGCTTCATCGTCTCCGCGTTGACGCGGTTCTTGGAGTAGTCGAGGTACAGGCCGGCGCCCTGCGCCGTGAAGCGCCGGCCCCTGTCCGGATCGTCGTGAAAGAGCCGACGGAGGTGAACGTCGCGCAGTGCGAGATAGTGCGCCTCGAGCGCGCCCCAGGCCGGCCGCGTGCGCAGCCGCGGGCGCTCGCTCGGCGACGAACCCTCGGGCGCCATCGTGCGCCCCTAGGCCGCGCGGGAAGCCGGCTCGCCGCGCTTGGCCGCGATGCGTCCCATGAGGTCCGTCCAGGAATCGACGAAGGCTTTCGCGCCTTCCCGCTGCAGGCGCTCGGCGAGCCCCGCGACATCCACGCCCGCCTGCTCGAATCGCGCGAGCACGGCATCGCCGTCGCGGCCGTCGCGCTCGGCCGAGAGCGTCCGCTCGATCCTGCCGTGGTCGACGAGCGCGAGCAGCGTCGCGTCGGGCATCGTGTCGATCGTCCCGGGCGCCGCGAGCGCCTCGACGTACAGGACGTCGGAGGCCTGCGGATCCTTGGTGCCGGTGCTGGCCCAGAGCAGGCGCTGGGGCGGTGCGCCGGCACCGGCGAGCCGCGTCCATGCGGGCGACGCGTGGAATTGCCGGTACGCCCGAAAGGTTCCCTGTGCGACCGCGATGCCGAGCCGATTGCGCAGCGCCGCCGGCACCTCGTCTGCGACCGCCACGTCCCAGCGGCTGACGAAGAGCGACGCCACCGAGCGCACCGGCGCCGCGAGTCCGGCGGCGAGCCGCCGCTCGACGGCACGCTGGTAGGCGCCTGCGGCCGCCAGGTATTGCCCGGCCGAGAAGAGCAGCGTCACGTTGATGGGTATGCCCGCGACCAGGCATTCCTCGATGGCCGGAATGCCCGCCGGCGTGCCCGGAATCTTGATGAAGAGGTTGTCGATGCCGGCGCGCTGGTGCAGCGCCTTGACCTGAGCGATCGTGCCGGCGGCATCGTCGGCGAGGAGGGGAGATACCTCCAGCGACACCCAGCCGTCCTCGCCCCCCGTGGCGCCATGCGCCGGCCGGAACAGCTCGGCGGCCCGGCGCAGGTCTTCGAGCGCCAGCGCGAAAAAGATCGCCTCGTCGGAGGCACCGTCGCGGGCCGCCCGGCGAATGGCTTCGTCGTAGAGCGAGGTGTGCCGGATCGCCTTGTCGAAGATCGTGGGATTGGAGGTGAGCCCGGTCAGCGAGAAGTCGCGCACGTAGCGCGCGAGGGTTCCGTCATCGAGGATCTCGCGGCTCAGATTGTCGAGCCAGAGGCTTTGCCCAAGGTCGTGCAGGCGTTGTGCGCTGTTCATCGGAATTTTGCGGTCGCGGCCACGCTCGTCGCGCAGCCGCGGCCGGGGGAGGCGCGACCGGTGTCGCTCGCTTCGAGATGAATGTCTTAGGTTGGACCCGCGCCGACGGCGCGCGGTTCGGTCGACCCGGCGTAGGACTTTGGCCGGCAGCGCGGCGCCCCGCGACGAGGCCGTCGCGCTACGGCGCGGCTGCGGCGCCGTCGTTACGATGCTTCCAGCCGGCGACGAAGGCCTTCAGCGCGCCGTCACAGGAAGCGAATGCGTCCCTCAGGAGCTCGCAGACGATCGAGATCGCGGACGGCTCGGGCAGCTCGAGCTGCGCCTGCGTCTCGATCCCCGCCGAGGCGATCTCCATCCCGAGGCGCCTGGCGAGCCGCATGATCGGCGCGTTGGTCGACAGGTACTGCATGGACAGGAGGCCGGCGCCGCGATTGCGCGCGTGCTCCAGGGCGCGCGAGAGCAGCGCGGCGCCGAGCCCGCGCCGGCGCCGCTGCGGCAGGACGGAAACACCGATGTCCGCATGCGGACTCTCGAAGGCGACGTGCACGGCCCCCGCGAGCGAAAGATCGTCCTCGACGACGCCGAAGAGCGCATCGCGGCCCAAATCCAGATGCGCCACGTAGGCGGCGATGGCGCGCGGCGCGAGCGCCGTGCCGAATCTCAGGCTGCGGTCGGCGGGCGGCAGGGAAAGCAGGTGCGCCAGGAAGGCGGGCCGGTGCTCGTCGGCCAGGCGCTGGATCGTGAAGGTCATCGAGAAGTGGCCGCGCCGGCTGCGGAAGGTCGATCGGCGGACCGCGGTAAAACCTGCGGCGGGGAAGCAGGGGGGTCTCTGGAGGGAGGGAGGCATCCCCGCCGCAGTCGCTCTACAACGCGATCTTCGATCCTGAAGGCGACGTCAGGATCGTGCCGTCGGCACTGCCTTGCCGGCGGTTCGAATCGGAAAGCCCTACGGTAGCGGGCTCACGCTTCAGGAGGACTTCGCGGGTGGCGGTTTTTTGTTTCGTTTGTTGCGCGGCCGCGCCGGAAAGCGACCGGGACCTAGCCCGGCAGCTCCGCGACCACCCGGCGCACTTCGCTGGGCAGGAAGGGCTTCTCGATGACCGGTCGGCCGCTGCTGGAAACGAATTCGCGCAGTGCCGAGGCGAGCGTGTCGCCGGTCACGAACACCACGCGCCCCGCCTGTCCCGGCCAGCGCCGCTCGATCTCCTCGTAGAGGGCGCGGCCGTCCAGGTCGGGCATGCGCATGTCGGTGAGGATCGCGTCGTAGGCCTCGGTCGCCATGCGCTCGAGCGCCTCGCGTCCGGAGCAGGCGGTGACCACGCGGTGGCGCGCGGCGGTCAGGATTTCCGACAGTGCGTCGCGGATCTCCGCCTCGTCGTCGACGACGAGGATGCTGCGCCGGCTGCGGTCGGTCTTCGGGGCGCTCGCCGCGGGCATGCCTGCCGCCTCCACCGGGGCCACCGGCAGCGTGACGACGAAAACGGCGCCTCCCTGCGGGGGCGACTCGACGGTGAGCGCGCCGCCGTGCGCCTCGACGATGCCCAGGCTTACCGCCAGCCCGACGCCGGTGCCCATGCCCGTCGGCTTGGTCGTGAAGTAGGGCTCGAAGATCCGCGCGCGCAAGTGCGCCGGAATGCCCGGGCCGTTGTCGGCGACCTTGATGTGGATCTGGTCTGCGCCCGGGCCGAGCCGGGTCTCGAGGCGGATCCGCCGCGGCGCGGGGTGCTCCTGCAGCGACTGCTGGGCATTGATGATCAGGTTGAGCAGCACCTGGTGGAGCTGGTCGGCATCGGCGAGGATGGGCGGGATGTCCTCGGCGAGATCGAGCTCGACTTCGATGCTGCTCGTGCTGATGGCGTAGCCAGTGATGTCGAGCGCGGCCGCCACCACCTCGTTGATCGCGACCGGCCCGCGCTCGGGACGCTGCTGCCGCGCCATCGCGAGGAAGGTGCGCACGATGCGCGCGCAGCGCTCGGCGGCCGTCCGGATCTTCTGCGCCGCGACCTGGGTTGCCGAGTCGCCCTGCTCCTCGAGCAGCACGGCGCGCGCCACGACGACCGAGAGGGGATTGTTGAGCTCGTGCGCGACGCCCGCCAGCAGCGATCCGAGTGCGACCAGCTTCTCCCGCTGGTACGACGATTCGCGCTGGCGCGCGAGCTCCGAGGCGGCGCGCTTCTTGTCCGTGACGTCGCGCGTGATGGTCAGCACGTGCGGCTTGCCCTGATAGTGCATCGGCACGCCGTGCACCTCGACCGCCAGCTGCGAGCCGTCCTTGCGCTCGGTCGCGACTTCCTGGCAGACCGATTCGCCCGCGGCGATCGACTTGATCAGCCCCGGCCCGAACGACTGGCGCGTCCATCCGCCCGGCGGCATCGCGCCAGACTTGCCGCCGTAGCCGTAGATGCGCCACAGGGCTGGATTCGTATCGACGATCTCGCCCATCGCGTTGCACAGCGCAAGCCCATCGATCGAGGCGTTGAACATCGCGCGATACTGTTCCTCGCTCGCGCGCAGCGCCTCCTCGGCCTTCTTGCGGCCGGTGACGTCGCGGGCGAGCGCGAGCACGCGGTCCCGGCCGGCGATCGTCACGCGCTTGACGAACACGTCGAGCCAGAACAGCGTGCCGTCCTTGCGCCGCCCGTGCCATTCGATCGAGAGCGGGTCGTCGACCGAGGCGCGCCGGATCAGGTCGAGCGCATCCCGCTGCGTGTAGGGCCGCTCCCCGCTGCCGAGCACGCCCGCGTCGATGTTGCGGAACTCCTCGCGGCTGTAACCGAAGGTGGAGCAGGCCTTGAGATTGACGTCGACGATCTCGCCGGTCTCGATGTCGTGTACGAAGATCGCGTCCTCGGAAGCGTCGAATATCTCCCGATAGCTCGCCTGGGACACGCGCAGCGCTTCCGCGGAGCGCTTGCGCTCGGTGATGTCGGTGGAGATGCCGCACACGGCGTAGGCCACGCCTTTGGCGTCGTAGAGCGGGAACTTGATCGAGATGTAGGTGTGCACCCCGTCGTCGAGCGGCGCGGTCTCCTCGAACTCCATCGGGGCGTTGCGCTCGAGCACCATGAGATCGTTGGCCCGGAAGGCCTGGGCGAAGTCCGCGCTGAAGCACTCGCTTCCGGTCTCGCCGATGACCTCCTCGGGGCGCCGATGGAAGATACGGGCGAACTCGCGGTTGACGAACAGGAATCGGCCCTCCGTATCCTTGACGAAGACCACGGCGGTCGAGTTGTTGAGGATCTGCTGCAGCCGGGCCTCGCTGTTCTCGAGCTCGCGCTGCACGCGCGCGCGCTCGGCGAGGTCCTTCTGCAGCCGCGTCTGCGTGTCGGCGACCTCGAGCGCCATCGCGTCGAACGCGCGGCCGAGGCGCCCGAGCTCATCCGTGCCGGCCATGCCGCTGCGGGCCGAGAGGTTTCCCGCGGCGAGCTGCTCCGCGGCGCCCACGAGACGCGCGGTGCGGCGCGTGAGCAGGAAGTGGAAGACGAGCCACATCGCGAGCGCGAGCGCGGTGACCCACCCGGCCCAGTAGAGCGACTGCTGGATCACCTGCTCCCGGGCCTCGGCCTTGTAGCGCTGCAGGTCGTAGGCCAGGAACACGCTGCCCGTGCGGGACGGGCGGAGCTCGTCGCCGGTGCCGCCCATGAGAATCCCGGCGTGGCCCAGGAGCTCGTTGCCGGTCGAGTCGCTGGTCATCCCGGCGCGGCGCTGGCGGATGTCGCTGGCCGCCTGGTCGAGGTCGAACTGGGGCAGCACGTCGGCGATGTTGCGGCCCAGCCACGCCCTGCGGGTCGCCGCGACCACCTCGTTGCGGTCGTCGGTCATGACGGCTACCGTGACGTCGTGGTTGTGGGCGAGCACCGCGATCTCGTGCTGCGCGGCCTCGGTGTCGCCTTTGAGCAGCATGTACTCGAGGGTGCTCTGCAGCCGCGACATTTCCTGTGCGAGGCGCTTGCGCCCGTCCTCCTCGGCAGCGCGCTCGGCCTCCGGCACGTGATAGAGGAGGTTCACCGCGCTGAGCGCCGCCGCGAAGCCCAGCAGGGTCAGCGGGACCGTGAGCTTGAGCGGCGGAATCCGCAGGTTCATTCTTCCATGCTCTCGAGCGGTCCGGGCGCGAGCAGCTTCTCGATCGCCACGCTCGCGGAGAGGAGCTTCGCGTCGAGCATCAGGGCGAGAAGGCGGCGTCCGGTCACGGCCAGCTCCGGCTTCATGCCGCCGAGCATCCTCAGGTTCTCCGCCCGCGAAGGGATGTGCAGCCCGCGCAGCGACTCGAGGAACTGCTCGCCGGTCGTCTGCTGGCGGATGCCCATGCGGCGCGCCGCGTCCAGGGGATCGCGCTTCATGTAGTCGGTCGCGCGCAACCAGCCGTCGAGCAGCGCCTCGACCGCCTTGGGCTGTCTCTCGATCACGTTCGCGCGCACCGCCAGGAGGTCGACGATCTCGCCGGGAATCTGGCTGCTGTCGAAGAGCGTCCGCGCTCCCGACTTGAGGAACTGCGCGCGGTACGGATCGAACGTGACCGCGCCGTCGACCTCGCCCTTGTCGAATGCGCTCGGCTGCTCGTTCGATTCCAGGTGCACGACATTGACGTCGCCCGCCTGCATGCCGTTCAGGGCCAGCGCGCGGCTCAGCACGAAGGCGCCGAGCGCGCTGCTCTCGACCGCGACCGCCTTGCCCTTGAGGTCTCCCATCGAACGCATGCCCCCGCGGCCGACGACCACGTCGGCCCCGTCCGATACGTCGACGACCAGGATGATACGCGGCTCGAGCCCGTCGGCGGCGAGGCCGAACAGCTCGTCCAGGCTGATGACCATGCCGTCGATCGCCTGGTTGCGGAACGCCCGAAGCACTTCGCTCGCGGACGGATACTCCACCAGCTGCACCGTTGCGGGGTCGAGGTGGCCGAGCTCGCGCGCCAGGTAGAGCGGCTCGCTTCCCACCCAGACGTTGGTGCCGATGCGCAGCGCCGTTTCCGGAGGCCGCATGCAGCCTCCGAGCAGCAGTGCGAACGCGAGCATCCAGAGCACCTGCGTCGGGCGCCGTGCCGGGGCCATCGGGTCGCTTCCGCCTATTTCCCGTCGGGGACGAACATGTAGCCCTCGTTGCGAATCGTGCGGATGAACCTGGGGTGCTCCGGGTCGGGCTCAATCTTCTTGCGCAGCCGCATCACGCGCAGGTCCACGCTGCGATCCGACGGATCCCAGTCGCGCTGCTGGTGCAGGTTCAGGATGCGCTCGCGCGAGAGCGCGCGGTTCGGGTGCTCGGCCAGCGCCTTCAGCAAGTCGAATTCCAGCGGCGAGATCGGGACCTCGGCGCCGTCTTCGTCGCTGAGCCGGTGCGCGGCGACGTCGAGCACGCAGCGGCCGATGCGCACGCGCTCCGCGCCGAGCTCCGCGCGCCCGGCGGCCGACGTGCGCCGCAGCACGCTCTTGACGCGCGCCATCAGCTCGCGCGGATCGAAGGGCTTGGGCACGTAGTCGTCCGCGCCCATCTCCAGCCCGACGATCCGGTCGACCACCGTCGCCGCGGAGGTGAGCATGATGATCGCGATCGCGGAGTGGCGCTCGCGCAGGTGGCGGGCGAGGCTCAAACCGTCCTCGCCGGGCATCGTGATGTCGACCAGCGCCAGATCGATGGCGCGCGTCGCCGCTGCCGCCCGGGCGACGGCGGCATTCTCGGCGGCGATCGCCGCGTAGCCGTGCGCGACGAAGTACTCCTCGAGCACATCGCGCACGCCCGGCTCGTCATCGACGATCAGGATGGTGGCTCTCGGGTCCACCGGAGGCATTCGGATCCCCTGTATCTCGCGGGCGAGCGGAATGACGGCCGCCGGCGAGCGGAACCGCAAATCGTACATCGACGGCGTCTTCATGTCGCGGGGGCGTAGGTCGAGTCGATCGAGGGCTGCAAGGATAAACCGAAGCGACGCCGCGGAGGGCGCGGGAACGGAGGCCTGAAACAAACGAAACAAAAAGCGCCGCTCGCCGCAATTGCGCTGCTGCATCGCATCCCTAGACTCCAATCCGCGGCTGTACCGACGACGAGTTTGGGAGACGAGATTGGCCAGAGAAGGCAAGCGCATCGTTCGATCCCCCCGCATCCGTTCCGCGATGCAGTGGGCAGCCCTCCTGCTCGGCCTGTACGTCGCGATGCATCTCGCGGTCGGAGGAGCGATCCGCACCGTCACGGGACGGGACGCCTCGCAGGTCATCGCGCCTGGCGGCTCGACGGGTACGCCGGTGGCCGCGTCGGCGGCAGCCGGACGCGGGAGGCGCGAATCGCCGCCCCGCGGGGGCAAGCAGTCGCCGGAGCGGCCCGAGCGCTCGCGGGACTGCAAGCTGAGCCTGCTGATCGATTCCGATTGCCTGTTCGATTGAATCTACAGAGTTGGGAAGGACCATGTCTCGAGCAAACCCGATGAAGAGCCCGTTCGTTTTCGAGAAGACGGCGGCACCCGCGCCGCCGCTTCCCCGCACGCCGCAGATCGTGCCGCTGCGCCAACCGTCCACCCCGACGCCTCCGGCGAAGCGAGACGCTCCGGCGTTGGGCGGGAGCGGGGTACCGGGCAGCGCGCGCGACACGTCGCCCGCCGATGCGACGCCATCCGAATGGCCGACCTCCCACGAGCTCTACCTCTCGGCGCGCAGGCATCAGGCCTTCGTCCTCGGCGAGCTTCTGAGCACGCTGGTGCGGCGCATCGGCGCCGCGGTGCGGGCGCTCGGGAAGCGCTACGAGAGACAGCGTCGCGCCGCCGCCGCGCGCGAGGCGCTGCGCGAGCTCGACGATCGCACGCTGCACGACCTCGGGATCGACCGCAGCGAGATCGCCTCGGTCACCGCGGAGGCGATGGGAGAGGCCGAGCGCTCTCGCGTGCTGCGCCGGCGCATCGCGCCGGGCGCACCGGCGCCGCGATAGGGAAAATCGGACCACGCAACAAGGAAATCGGACCATGAATGCACAACCACGCAACGAGAGATCCATGCACCGCTACGAACTGTCTACCCCGCGTCTTGCCATCGGAACGGCCGCGGTTGCCCTGAGCGCGATCGCCATGGCCGTGATGGTGATCATTCCGGCGACGATCGAGGCCGAGGCCCACGATGGCGGCTCGCCCGTCACGCTCGCGTGGTCGCGCACCGGAGCCGCGGGCGAGCTCGTCGAGGAGCACGAGCGGGCGTCCGAGCCCTGCGCGCCCCAGGGCTCCGAGCTCGACTCGCGGCCGTAGGCGTGAACCCGGTCCCGCGGTGGCGAACGAGCCGGCTCGCCGGCGACCAGCGGCTCCGCGAGGGCCCGCTCATGGACGAATCGTTCGCCGAGGGCTTCGCCGCCGACTGGATCGGCTCCTGGAACGCGCACGACCTGGACCGCGTGCTGTCGCATTACGCGGACGACCTGGAGATGTCTTCGCCGGTGATCGTCCACCTCGCGGGAGAGCCGTCGGGAAAGCTGTGCGGCAAGGCGGCCGTACGCGCCTACTGGGGACGCGCACTCGCGCTCATCCCGAACCTCAAGTTCGACCTGATCGCGGTACTCCTCGGCGTCGACAGCATCACGCTCTTGTACGTCGGCGCGCACGGCCGCCTCGCCGCCGAGGTGTTCCATTTCGGCTCGGACCGCAAGGTCACCAAGGCCTTCGCGCACTACGTCGGCTGCGCGGCCTAGTCGACTTCGCTCGCTCGACGTACCCCGGCGCGCGCCTGCGCGTCGGTTGTGCAAGAATTCGCTTCCGGTCGGTGAACGACCGTGGAGGCGAGCCGGCATGGCCGAAGAGAGCGAGCAAGGCGAAGTTCATCGCGGGTTGAAGGGCGTCTATTTCGATCGCTCGCGCGTGTGCCGGATCGACGGCCGGGCGGGCGAGCTTTCGTATCGCGGCTATTCGATCCACGATCTCGCCGAGCGCTCGACGTTCGAGGAGACGTGCTACCTGCTGCTCCACGGCGAGCTGCCGAAGCGCGCCGAGCTCGAGCGGCTCGATCGCGAGCTCAAGGCTGCCCGCGTCCTCCCCGCCGCGGCCTACGAGATCATTCGCGCGCTGGCGGGCGCCCATCCGATGGACGTGCTGCGCAGCACCGTGTCGGCACTCGCGGCTTTCGATCCGGACGTCGCCGACAACCATCCCGCCGCGACGCTGCGCAAGGCAGTGCGCCTCGCGTCGCAGGTACCGATGATCATCGCGACGCACGAGCACATCCGGCGCGGGCGCGAACCCGTCGCTCCGGACCCGGCGCTCGGGCACGCCGCGAACTTTCTCTACATGCTCAAGGGTGAGCACCCGTCCGCGCGGGCCGGGCGGCTGATGGACGTCGACATGATTTTGCACGCCGAGCACGGCTCGAACGCGTCGTCGTTCGCCGCGCGCGTCGTTGCCGGAACCGAGGCGAACCTGCACGCCGCGATCACGGCGGCGATCGCAGCGCTGTCGGGCCCCGCGCACGGCGGCGCGGCGGAGAACGTGATGCGCATGGCGCAGGAAGTGGGCGACCCGGACCGGGCGGCCGACTACGTGCGCCGGAAGCGGGCGAACAAGGAGCCGGTGATGGGCTTCGGCCACCGAGTCTATCGCACCGAGGATCCGCGGGCGCGCCACATGCGCGCCGGCGTCGAGGAGCTCTCGCGCGCGCTGGGGCAGCCGCAGTGGTACCGCATTCTTTCCGCGCTGGTCGATGCGATGAAGCCCTACGCGCGCCACGGCGTCAACGTCAACGTCGATTTCTACGCCGGCGTCGTCTATTACCTGAACGGGATCGCCGAAGACCTGTTCGTGCCGATCTTCGCCGCCGGGCGGGTCCCCGGCTGGGCCGTCCAGGTGCTCGAGCAGATGGAGAACAACATCCTGATCCGGCCGCTCACGCTCTACAACGGGCCGGACTCCCGGCCGTACGTGCCGCTCGCCGGACGCTAACTGCCGCGGGCCTGCGCGAGGAGGATCGCAGTCGTCGCGACGATGTCGTCGACGGTGGCGCCGCGGGAGAGATCCGACAGCGGACGCGCGAAGCCTTGCAGGACCGGTCCGATCGCCTGCGCCCCGCCGAGGTACTGCACGAGCTTGTAGGCGATGTTTCCGGCGTCGAGGTCGGGAAACACGAGCACGTTCGCGCGTCCCGCGACCTCGCCGACCTGGGCGAGCTTCCGGGCGGCGACCGCCGGGACGAGCGCGGCGTCGGCCTGCAGCTCCCCGTCGATCGCCATCGCCGGCGCGCGGGCGCGCGCGAGCTCCAGCGCGCGAACCATCTTGTCGACGCGAGCGTGCTTCGCGCTCCCCTTGGTGGAGAACGAGAGCAGCGCCACCCGCGGAGCGGCGTGCACGATGCGCTGGAGGCTCCCGGCCGACGCGAGGGCAATGTCAGCGATCTGCTCGGCGGTCGGATCGACGTTGACCGCGCAGTCAGCGAAGACGAGCGCACGCTCGCCGGCGATGATCAGGAAGAAGCTCGAAGGCGTCCGGATGCCCTCGGCGAGGCCGACCGCCAGCATGCCGGCTTCGAGCACGCGCGCGCTCGGATGAGCCGCACCGGCGACCATTGCGTCGGCGTCGCCCGAGCTGAGCATGAGCCCGGCGTGGAACAGCGGCTTCGCGGCAAGCCGTCGCGCGACCTTCGGGCTCGCGTCGGGCCGGCCGGCCAGGTACCGCGCCGCGTACGCGTCGAGCCGCTCGCTCGATTCGGGATCCTCGAGGAGGATGGGTTCGGCCAGGCGCTCGGCGCGCAGGCGCCGCGCGGCCTCGACGATGCGCTCGTCGCTCGCCTCGGGAAACACCACGCGCAGGCCGCGGCCGCGGATCCGGGAGAAGCAGTCGTCGACGATGCGGGACAAGGGGTGCTTGCGTTGCCTGACCGATTCGGATCGCGCTCCGCGCCGGGAACAGGGGCGAGCGCGGATCGGCGCCGACCGTATCACAAACGCCGCGCCGACTCCAACGCCCGCCAGACCGCCTAGACGATTCCGTCGACCGCCCTGGCTGCGCCGCGGCGAGGTTCGCTTCGATCCCCGGCGCGGCTTGATGGCCTGAGCTCCAGGTGACGGTCGTGAAACGAGGCGAGCGCCGAGCGGTGGCCGACGCTCACGATCGCAGTGCGTGGAAGCTGCCGAACCAGCAGCCGGTAGAGCCGCTGTTCGCTCGCCTCGTCGAGCGACGCGGTCGCTTCGTCGAGAAAGAGCCACGCGGGGCGCTGCAGGAAAGCGCGCCCGAGCGCGAGGCGCTGCTGCTCGCCCGGCGAGAGCTCGAGTGCCCAGTGGCGCGACTCGTCCAGCCTGCCTGCAAGATCGGCGAGCCCGCAGTGCGCGAGCGCGTCGCGCAGCGCGTCGTCGTCGTACGCACCGGGTGGATCCGGATACGCGAGCGCACTGCGCAGCGGACCGATGGGCAGATAAGGCTTCTGGGGTAAGAACAGCATGCGAGCCCGGGGCGGCGTCGCGATGCGGCCGCGCCCGAACGGCCAGACGCCGGCGATCGCGCGCAGCAGCGTGCTCTTGCCCGTCCCCGTCGGCCCGGTGACGAGCCAGCGCTCGCCGCGCCCGACGTCGAGATCGATCGAGTGCATCAGTGCTTCGCCGTCGGGGAGTGTAAGCTGGAGGTCGCGGATCGCGAGCGCTGGATCGCGATTCGTCGTTCGCTCGATTCTCGACGCACCGGCGCGCGCCTTCGCCACCTCGATCGCGGCTCGAAAGCCCGTCAGCCGATCGGTCGTTGCCTTCCACTGCGCGAGCTGGGTGTACGCCGTCACGAACCAGCTCAGCGCCGTCTGGACCTGGCCGAAGGCATAGATCGTCTGCATCAGCGCGCCGAGCTCGACGGCGCCCGAGAAGTAGCGCGGCGCGGCCGCCAGCACCGGGAACACGATCGCCGCCTGGCTGTACCCCGCGGTGAACCACGTGAGGCGCTTCTGCCGCTTCATGATCGACCACCAGTTCGTGACGATGCTCCCGAATCGCTCCCGCAGGCTCCGGGTTTCCTCGGGCTCGCCGCGATGCAAGGCCACGGCTTCGGCATTCTCCCGGAGGCGGACGAGGCCGAAGCGGAAGTGCGCTTCGAACTGCTGCCGCTGAAAGTTGAGCCCGATCAGCGGCCGGCCGAGCCGATGCGTGAGCCAGGTGCCGCCTATCGCATAGACGAGCGCCGCCCACAGCATGTATCCCGGAACGGCGACGGGATGCGGTCCGAGCGGCAGGGTGATCGTGCCCGACAGCCGCCACAGGATCGCGGCGAACGAGAAGAGCGTGACCACCGAGCTCAGCAGGCCCAGCGACAGGGTGAGCGTACCCTCGACGAACAGCAGCAGATCGTCGGCGATCCGCTGATCGGGATTGTCCGCGCGATATTCGCCGAGCTGGAGGAAGTAGTGAGCATGTCCGCCGAGCCAGTCGCCGAGGTACCGATCCGTGAGCCAGCGCCGCCAGCGGATCTCGAGCATCTGCGTGAGGTAGGTCTGGTAGACGGCGATGACGATGAAGACACCCGCGAGGACGCAGAAGTAGGTGAGCTCATGCAGGAATCGAGGAAAGTCGCGCAGCTGGAGCGCGTTATAGAAGCGGTTGTTCCAGTCGGAGAATAGAACGTTGACGTAGACCAGGCCGAGATTCATGGCGACGATCACGGCGAGCAGGCCGCGCGCGCGCCACCGGTCCTCCGAAACCCAGTAGGGAAGGGCCAGCGCGATCACCGCCTTCAGGAATCGCCGCGTCGTCGCAAGCATGAGCTGCCGCTTCCGTAGTCCTTTGGCCGACGGCGGCGCAAGGAGAGCCGCCTCGCGGCAAGATGGTCGGTGCATCGCCCCAGTCTTCCCCGCGCGAAGATCGTGAGCCTTGCGACTTAAGGCGGACTTAAGGGCCGACAGGCAGCGTTCCGTTTAAGTCTGGCTTAAGTCGAGGGGCCTACGATCGCTTCATGACTTCGTCCACTCGACCACTGAAAGGGCCGATCATGAATGCCAAACCCATTGTCCGCGCGCTGCTCGTCGCCGGCCTCTCCGCAGGGCTCGCCGCCGGCTGCACGAACAGCTCGTTCTTCCCGAACTCGCGCGCCAACACGCTTGGCGCGCAGGTGCCGACCCATCCCGTGCCGACCGCCGCCGCGCTGCCCGACTTCTCGGGCCTCGTCGCCAGGTACGGCCCGGCCGTGGTCAACGTCAGCGTGACGGAGAGCGTCGACACCCAGCAGAACGTTCCCCAGTTCCAGGACATCGATCCGAACGACCCGTTCTGGAGGTTCTTCCGCGACCTTCCCTGGCAGAAGGGACGGCCCAATGCGCTGCTGCGCGGCCTGGGCTCGGGATTCATCGTGAGCCCCGATGGCGTGATCCTCACCAACGCCCACGTCGTCGACAACGCGAAGGAGGTGACGGTCAAGCTCACCGACCGGCGTGAGTTCAAGGCGAAGGTCGTCGGCAAGGACGATCAGTCCGACGTCGCGGTGCTGAAGATCGACGCGACGAACCTGCCTACGGTTCATCTGGGCGACTCCTCGCGCGTGAAGGTCGGTGAATGGGTCGTGGCGATCGGGGCACCGTTCGGCTTCGAGAACTCCGTCACGGCGGGCATCGTTAGCGCCAAGGCGCGCTCGCTGCCGGGCGGCGGCTACGTTCCGTTCCTGCAGACCGACGTCGCGGTCAACCCCGGCAACTCGGGCGGCCCTCTGTTCGATCTCGACGGCGACGTGGTCGGCATCAACTCGCAGATCTACAGCCGCAGCGGCGGCTTCCAGGGCCTGTCCTTCGCGATTCCGATCGACCTGGCGACGAAGGTCGAAGGCCAGCTGCTCGCCTCCGGGCACGTGACGCGCGGGCGCCTCGGGGTGACGGTGCAGGAGGTGAGCCAGGGCCTCGCGAATTCGTTCGGCTTGAAGAGCCCCGAAGGCGCGCTGGTGAGCACGGTCGATCCCGACGGGCCCGCGGCGAAGGCCGGCATACGGCCGGGGGACGTGATCGTGAAGATGGACGGCGAGGCGGTCGGCCAGTCGACCGACCTGCCGGTCCGGGTGGCCGAGCTCAAGCCCGGAACGCACGCGACGCTGGAGCTCTGGCGCGACGGCGCGGCGAAGGACGTCACCGTCACGATCGGACAGTTCGAGAATCAGACGCTTGCTTCCGCCGAGCAAGGCGGCGCCGAGCGGGGACGGCTCGGCGTGGTCGTGCGGCCCCTCACGCCGGACGAGCGTCAACAGGCGGGCGTGGAGGGCGGCGTCATCGTGAGCGAAGCGAGCGGTGCCGCGGCGGAGGCGGGGATCGAATCGGGCGATATCATCCTCGGCATGAACAACGCGCCGGTGAAAAGCGCCGCGCAACTGCGCGACCTGGTGGCCAAGTCCGGCAAGCGGATCGCGCTTCTCGTGCAGCGCGGCGACGCGAGAATCTTCGTACCCGTCGACCTGGGTTGAGCGGCGCCGGTCGCTCGGCCGCGGAGCGCCTCGCGGCTCTTCGAGAGGCGCCTCCGCAGACCCTATCCGGCAGCAACGGAAAGGAGATGCGCATGCAACGACTGACTTTGGTGGCCGGGCTCGCCGTGGCGGGCCTCGTCGCGAGCGGCCCGGTGCTCGCCCTGGCGATGTCCAATCTTCCACCCGAGGAGACGCAGGGTTCCGTGACCTATCGCACCGGCGGCATCGGTCACGAGGAAGCGACTGCGATGAGACGGGCGGAAGCGAGCTATCCGCTTTCGCTCGAATTCGTCGGACGGGCCGAGCCGCACAACTGGTTCCTGGCGAATGTCGAGTTCACGATCAAGGATCATCGCGGAAACGTCGCCCTTAGGACCTATTCGGACGGGCCGATCGTGCTTGCCCGGCTTCCGGACGGCCGTTACACCGTGACGGCGACCGACGACGGCAAGAGCGAGACCCGCCGCGTCGATATCGCGGCCGGCAAGCCCGAGCGGCTGGTCTTCATCTGGTAGGCGATCCACTTCGAAGGAGCGAGATCATGTTCTCCACGAATCGATGGTGCAGCGCGGCCGTGCTGGCGGCGACGCTGGCGGTCGCGGCGCCCGGCGTCGCAGCCGCCGCGGACGATGTCCCGCCGGTGCACAACTCCGGATCGGTGAGCTACGTGAGCGGCGGCATCTCGAGCGAGCAACAGGCGGCAATGGAGCGTGACTGGGGCGGATATCCGCTGGAGCTGCGCTTTCTCGCGGGCGGACAGGCGAGCTGGGAGCCCAGCTACGTGCCGGTGACGATCAAGGACCATGCCGGCAACGTGGTGCTCGACGCGAGCTCGTACGGGCCGCTCATGCTGGCGAAGCTCCCCGACGGTGAGTACACGGTGAGCGCGCGCTATGCGGGCAGGACCGAGACGCTCGAGGCCGACGTCGAGAACGGCAAGCACACGATGCTCGCCTTCGACTGGCAGGATTGACGCAGCCGAGCCGCGGTCGGGCGGCGGGCGTGCGCCCTAAGGACCTCGCGTCAGGAAATCGGCGAGGCTCAATCCGAAGAGCAGCGCCAGCCACGCGAGCCCCGCGACCGCGACCAGCCGCACGATCGGGCGGTCGCGCCGCAGGTGCATGAAGACCAAGGCGACGAGCAGCGCCTTGGCGAGCGCGATGCCGACATTGACGAACGCGTTGAGCCGCCCCAGCGGCACGAACGAACTGGCGCAGCTCGCAGCGAGCAGCGCGAGGAGCCCGAGCCAGGTCCAGACGTAGGCGGAGACCCGATCGCCCCTCATGCGCGCGAGACCAGGTACAGGCACGGATAGAGGAAGATCCACACGATATCGACGAAGTGCCAGTACAGACCGGCGATCGCGACGTGCTCGGCGCTCGCCCCGGGACGCCTGGCAAGCAAGCGCCAGGCGAGCCCGAGCACCAGCGCAATGCCGATCGACAGGTGCACGAGGTGCAGTCCCGTCGTCGCGAAGTACAGTCCGAAGAAAACCAGCGCGCCCCTCGCATGACGCGGATCGAAGGCGAAGTCGACGAGCGGCACAAGATGTTCGCGATAGTCGAGCGCGTATTCGGCGAGCTTCACGCCCGTGAACGAGAGGCCGAGCGCCGCGGTGATCACGAGGAAGCCGACTGCGGCCTGGCGCGTGCCAAGCGCCGCCGCCCGCACGGAGAGCGCCATGAACAGGCTGCTCGAGAGCAGGATCGCGGTATTCGCCGTCCCGAGCACGAGGTTCGTATGCCGGCTCGCCTGCGCGAAGTCGTCCGGAGCTTGGATGCGCGCGATCGCATAGGCGAAGAAGAGCGCCCCGAAGAACAGCGTCTCGGTGGCGATGAAGACCCACATCCCGAGCGTGGCGGCGGCGCGCTGCTGGACGGCGGTTTCGAACTGCTCGGCCACGCGCGGCCGGCGTGCGGTACGCGGCCGCGTCGCCGCCGTCCGGACCGTGCTCAGCGCCTGCGCACCCGCGGTCTTCATGCCGTGCCCTCGCGGGCCCGCACGATGCCCGCCGGGGACGGGCGATACGCGTAGGGCGGTCCCTCGACAACGGGGACCGCAGCGAAGTTTCGCTTCGGCGGCGGGGACGCCGTCCGCCATTCGAGCCCCGTCGCGTCCCATGGATTGGCCGGGGCGCGGGCCCCGCGCACGAGCGACCAGCTCAGGTAGACGAGCGGCAGGAGATAGCCGAGCGCGAGCAGCACGGCGCCTCCCGAGGAGAGCACGTTGAGCGTCTGGAACTCCGGCGCGTACTCGTGATAGCGGCGCGGCATGCCTGCGATGCCCAGCAGATACTGGGGGAAGAACGTTGCGTTGAATCCAAAGAAGAGCAGGATCGCCGCGAAGCGCGCCCAGCGATCCGAGTAGAGCCGCCCGGTGATCTTCGGCCACCAGAAGTGGATGCCACCGAGGTACGCCGAGACCGCGCCGCCCACCATGATGTAGTGGAAGTGCGCGACCACGAAGTAGGTGTCGGTCAGGTGCACGTCGAGAGCGAGCACGGCGAGGATCAGCCCGGTCATGCCGCCGATTGTGAACAGCCCGACGAAGCCGAGCGCATACAGCATCGGCGCCTCGTAGGTGATGCGTCCGTGCCAGAGCGTCGCGGTCCAGTTGAACACCTTGATCGCCGAGGGCAGCGCGACGAAGAAGCTCAGGAGCGAGAACACCGTGCCGGCGTAGAGCGACTGCCCGGACACGAACATGTGGTGGCCCCAGACGAGAAAGCCCAGCATGGCGATCGCGATGATCGCGTAGGCCATCGTGCGGTAGCCGAAGACCGGGTTGCGGGCGAAGCAAGCGACGATCTCGCTCACCACGCCCATCGCCGGCAGCACCATGATGTACACGGCCGGATGCGAATAGAACCAGAACAGGTGCTGGAACAGCAGCGGATCGCCGCCCAGCGCCGGGTCGAAGATGCCGATGCCGCCGAGACGCTCGACCGCGACCAGCACCAGCGTCATCGCCAGGACCGGCGTCGCGAGCACGAGGATGGCGGAAGTGGCGTACTGCGCCCAGACGAAGAGCGGCAGCCGGAACCAGGTGAGCCCCGGAGCGCGCATGGTGTGGATGGTGACGATGAAGTTGAGCCCGGTCAGGATCGAGGAAAAGCCCACCACGAACACGCCGGCGAGCACCCAGACGACATGGGTGTTGGAATACAGGGTGGAGAAGGGCGCGTAGAACGTCCAGCCCGTGTCGACGCCCCCGAGGATCATCGCGGCGACGGTGAACGACGCTCCGGCGACGTAGATGTACCAGCTCGCAAGGTTGAGGCGCGGGAACGCGAGGTCGCGCGCCCCGATCATCAGCGGAACGAGGAAGTTGCCCAGCGTGGCGGGGATCGAGGGGATCAAGAAGAACCAGACCATGATCACGCCGTGCATCGTGAAAAGCTTGTTGTACGTGTCCGCGGAGACGAGGTCACCGTTGGGTGTCGCGAGCTCGATCCGGATCAGCGTGGCGGCGGCGCCGCCGATGAAGAAGAACAGAGTGATCGACAGCGCGTAGAGGATCGCGATGCGCTTGTGGTCGCGGGTTGTAAGCCAGGAGCGGATCGTGAAGCCCTCCTCGAGATAGCTCGCCGGCGGGTGCAGCGCGAGCTCGCCGCGCTCGCCGAGCACGCCGCCGTCGCCCGCGCGGACGGCCTCCGTCATTGCGGCCGTCCCTTGGTATCGCTCAGGCTCTCGATATACACGATAAGCTCCAGGATCTCGTCTTCGCCGATGCGCCCCGCGAACGACGGCATGATCGCCTCGTAGCCCGCGGCGACTTCCTTGTCGGGCAGCAGGATGGAGTCGCGCAGGTAGCGCTCGTCGGCCTTGACGACGCTTCCGTCCGCGAGCGGCACCGGCCTGCCGTACAGCCCCGCGAGGCTCGGGGCGTGCACGCTGGCGTTCGCTCCCGGCTGGGCGCTCGGTTGCGTCGCATGACAGCCGCTGCAGCCGTATTCGCGGAAGAGCACCTCGCCCTGCGCCGCCATGCCCGACGCGCCGCGATGACCTTCGAGCCAGCGCGCGAAGTCCTCAGGCTCCATCACCACGATGTCGCCGCGCATCCGCGAGTGATCGGTGCCGCAGTACTCCGCGCAGAAGAGGTGAAAGCGGCCGGTCTCGGTGGCGGTGAACCACATTTGCGTGTAGCGGCCCGGGAGGACGTCCTGCTTGAGCCGGAACGCGGGCACGTAGAAGCTGTGGATCACGTCTTCGGAAGTCATCACCAGCTCGACCGGTTGCCCCCGTGCCACATGCAGCTCGTCGATCTCGCGCTGACCGCCCGGATGCTGTAGCTTCCACGTCCACTGCTTGGCGACGACGAAGAGCTGCGTCGCATCCGAGGGCGGCAGCGCGCGCTCGACGTAGACGCGGGCTCCCCAGGCGAACGCCGCGACGAAGAGCGCGAGCGGGACGAGCGTCCACGCGGCCTCGACGCGCCTCCGGGCCCGGGCCTGCGCCGCCGGCACGTCCTCCGCGCGCGGCGCGGCGGAGCCGGCGCGGTAGCGAATCGCGAAGGCGATGATCGTCGCGAAGATCGCCAGGGTCACGGCCGCGGTCACTCCGACCACGGCGTAGAGCAGGTGATCGACGTGCGCGGCGATCGTCGACGCCTCGGGCGGGAGCGCGAGCGCGCTCATCGCGGCGACTCCGCGCGCGGCTTGGGCCGGGCCGCCTCGCGCCGGCGCGTCCGGACGATGTAGCCGGCGAGCGCGAGCAGCGTCAGCAGAGCGCCGGCCCGGACCGCGCTCATGGCGGCGAAGCTGTAGCGCCCGGTCAGCGGATCGTAGTGCAGGCAGAGCAGCCACGTGCCGACGCTGCTGGCGGACGCAAGCGCAGGCTGCGGCGCGTCCGCGGCAGCGATCGCCCGGCGCAGCGCATCTCGATCGAACGCGACGCCGTAGAGGACGCTGGCGACCCGACCTCCGGGAGAGACCACGGCCACGCCGGTCGCGTGCGCGTACTGCTTCTCGCCCGCCTCGTAGCGATAGCGGTAGCCGAGTGCCCCAGTGACTGCACCGATGGCGGCCTCGTCGCCGGTGAGGAAATGCCAGCCGTCGGCGCTACCCGAGGCCTTGCCCAGCACGTCGCGCTTTTTTGTGAGCGCGCCCGGCGGCGCGTCGAGCGGCGAGATGCTGACGACGACGATCTCCACGTCGCGGCCCGCCGCCAGCCTGGCGATATCGAGCGACGCGGCAAGACCGGACAGCACGACGCCGCACAGCTTCGAGCAGTCGTAGTAGGCCGGCACGACCAGCGCGGGATGCGAGCCGAGATAGTCGCCCAATCGGACGCGCCGCCCGTATTCGTCGAGGAAGCGCGCGTCCGCTGGCAAGGTCGCTCCGGGAGGCGGCTCGAATCCAATCTCGTCGATCGGCGGGAGCGCAACGGCGCCTGCCGGTGCCAGCCGCAGCGACAGCGCGAGCGCGATGCCGAACATCCCCAGTGCAAGCGCGCGGTCGACGACCGCGTGCATCGAGAGGCTCATGGCGTCTTGCGCGCGGCGGCGCCTTCGCGGGCGAGGATCGCCATGGCCCGCTCGATCGGGATGTGCGCGATGGCCCCCTCCCGGTCGACCCAGCCGTAGGTCTCGAGCGATCGGCTCTTATCCGCCGCGAAGTCGGCAATGTCTTGCCCCGGCGTCGGTTGGAGCGATACCGGTGCGGCGATCGGGGGCGGCGGGCCGGAGCGCGCTGCCCATCGGGGCGCCGGACGAGCACCGTTGCCGAGATGCGTCACGGCATAGGCGGCGAGCGCGCTCACGACGATCGCAGCGGCGATGAGCGCCGCTCCTGCGCCGATGCCCCGAAGGCTCAGGCGATCGCGCGCATAGCGCGCGCCGCGGCGCGACGGCTCAGCCATGGGCTTCGACTTCCTCCGCGCGGACCTCGCCGCGGGGCACCGGCAGACGAGCGACGATCGCCGCGACCAGCGCGAGCCAGAGCCCACCTTGCGCCGCCAGTGCCGCGACATCCAGCCAGCGCACCGCGAAGCCCGCAGGGCGAAGCGATGGCGCGGTCAGCCACAGCGTGTCGAGCCACTGGCCGCACAGGACGAGCGCGCACACGGCGCCCAGCGCCCGCGCGTTGCGCTTCAGCCTGCGAAACAGCATCACGCAGAACGGCAGCGCGAATTCGAGTCCGAAGACCGCCACGCCGAGCCAGCGCCAGCCGGTCTGCGTACGGGGCAGGTACCAGCTCGTCTCGCGCGGAAGGTCTTCCCCCCAGACGATGAAGAACTCCATGTAGGCGATGTATGCCCAGAACATCGCGAAGGTGAGCAGCAGGTTGCCGAAGTCCTGGAGGTCGCGCGCCGTCGGCACAGCCGCCGCGTCCTTCCGGCGCGGGACGGCCAGCGCGAAGGTGACCGCGAACGTGAGCGCCGCTAGGCATTGCGTCGACCCAAGGCGCACGCCCGCCGCCGTCGACGACCATTCGGGCACCAGCGATGCGATCCAGTCGTAGGCAAAGAGCGTGATGGTGGGCAGGTAGACGAGCAGCCCCGCGACCGCGATGCGCCGGCGGGCGCGGGCGTCCGCGGCGCTGGCGCTTCCGAGGCGTTTCACGAAGGCGATCGCGAGCGCGCTCCAGGCGACGA